>Ga0256914_1000402_pt1 | contig 42639 bp, 35 predicted proteins | sample HulkmetaG_FD_191571 | JGI IMG/M metagenome (GOLD analysis project Ga0256914, IMG submission 191571) | Hydrothermal chimney microbial communities from Main Endeavour vent field at the Juan de Fuca Ridge, Pacific Ocean - Hulk | ecosystem: Environmental > Aquatic > Marine > Hydrothermal vents ... | reverse complement strand
AGTCGCCGCGCCCGCTGCTGAAGGCGAGGGTCTCGGCAAACGGGATGGCGGCGTTTTCCCTCTCCACCGGCTCCAGCCGGACGCGGGCGCGCTGGATGCAGGCCCCGGCCGGGAGGCTGTGCAACGTCAGGGTGAGCGTCCCCTCGAACGGGGTGTCGCTGCCGTCGTAGTGATCGATCCGTCTCATGGTGCCGTTCCGGCTCGTGGTTGCCCGTCAGCTCCGCAACAGGATCATCAGATCCAGCGGAGGCAGTTTCTTGCGTATCTCGTCGAAATCGATGGCGTCATTGTCGGGAAGGTCCTCTTTCCGGAGTTTTTCGACGAATACGGCGGTGGTCTCGTAGTTGGCGTGGAAGATCGAGACCTTGCGTGCGATCCGGAACGATTCGGTGTTTCCGGCCTCGTCCCCGAGAATATCCACCTCCTGGGTCGCCGCCTCGCCCCGCACCTGGCGCGGCGCGAGTGCCACGCGGATGTCGGGCCATTCGTCCGCCACCTTCAGCTCCTGTACGGTGCGACGCTCGTCGATGGATTTCTCGATCCAGCTGCTGCGGCGATGGGTGATCTCGTCATTGGGATCCTGCATGAAGGCGTCCAGCATGTCGTTGAGGGCGTCCTCCAGGGTGTCGTCGTCCTCGTACTCCACCCCCAGCTCGGCGAGGAACTGTTCCAGCGGGATGCCGACCCGGATCTTGGTGCGGTTGATGTTCGCCATCAGGCCGTATTTCTCCGCCTCACGGTGGCCGTAGTAGACGAACAGCTTGCATCCAGCCAGCTCCGGGTTTTTCGCAAAGAAATCGGTCCTTTCCTTTTCTTCGAAAACGAGTCCCGGTACCACCTCCAGCTCATAGAGGTCTGCCAGTGGATAGCGGCCCAATCCATGCTCCAGCAGCGCGATGTCTTCTTCGCCCCCCTCGCGGAAGCGCTTGATGTAACGGCGATAACCGGCGATCTCCTCGTGGTCGTGCACCTTGGGCGCGTAACGTTCGTCCAGCTGGGCGATCCATTCCTCCGGGCGCTTGTCGGCGAACTTGTCGCTGTTGGCGGCACGGTCCACGCCCTCTTCACGGATCTCCGCCTTGGCGGCCTCCTTGCTGGCCTGGATGTCCGCCTTGATGGCGAGCTGCATCTGGTTCCAGTCGCCGGCGGACAGCAGATCGCCCGGGTTGCGGGCTACATAGGGTACGCTCTGGTTGCTCATGATCGGTTCTCCTCCAATGGTTCGATGGATGATTCGGTGAGATCCCGGGTCACCGCCGCCCGGATGCCGGCCGCCTTGGCCTGCAGCACCCCCACCGGTCCCGGTTGCAACAGGGTTGAGAGCCGGGGCGGCAGGAACGGATCGTCACCCGGCTCCTTGCCCAGCACGATGTGACGGGCGTTCTCGAAGCGGGCCCCGGGAAGGGTGATCGCCAGGTCGAACCGTCCCGGTCCCGAGGCCCGGACGGAAAGGGTGATGGCGTTGCCCCATTCGCCCGCCGAACGTGCCCGGACCTCGATGAATCCCTCCAGCCCCGCCTCGGCCAGGTAGAGCCGCGCCGGACCGTGGGGCGTGCCCAGGGTCAGTGGGACCGGTCTCCGGAAAGGCATCGTGGTCGCTTGCCAGCCCTGGGGGACGAAAGGCACCATCGACGCCTCCACCAGGGTGGAACGGGCATTGACGCGAGTGATCAGGAAATCGGGGTCGGCGGGCGGTTCGGTGACCACGGCTTCGTAGTGCTCCGCCTCGTCGGGGCCGTGACCGAAGCGGGCGGCGTCGAAGCGTCCGCCGAAACGGGCCGGTAGATCGGCCGGAAGATGGACGGTGAAGGCGCCCGGAGTATGTTCCTTCCAGCGCAGGACGATGTCACAAGGAGTGCCGGATCCCGGTTCGCCCGCGAACACCGTTCGGCCGGGCTCCTGGGGTTCCGGGGTGAAGCGGCTGAGGTCGAACACCGCCGCTTCGCGACAGTGTCCCCCGGCGAATCGGGCCGCATCGAAACGGGCGGTGTCGAAACGGGATGCCTCACAGGCCAGGTAGCGCCAGTGCTCCTTGCCCACCGGAAGGGTGAGCAGTGCTTCCTTGCGGAAGGGTTCCGCCTTGACCAGTGCCGAAGGTGCCGTGTCGATGCGGTGTATCAGATCGTCGTCCTCCGCCGGATCGGCACCGACGGTGACGTTGGGGTATCGTTCCTCGGTGGATTCGCCGGTCACGGTCACGCAGTAGAGACGCACCATCCGCTCCGCCACCATCAGCGGAGGGGTGGCAGGGTACAGCGGACCGGAGACGCGGACCACCGCGTCCCTCAGGGGCGCCGGATCCAGCCCGGCACCGGCTTGCAGCCGAACGAAGGGTGTGGCACTTCCATCCTCCAGCCACCACGCCGTTCCGTCATGGCGCAGCCGTCCCGCCAGGGTGACGACGATGCCCTCCACCCGCAGCGGCGGTGGGGCTTCGGGCGGCGTTCCTTCCTCCACCGTCACGGTGATGCGCTCCATCCGCCGTTCGCTCCGTGCCCGCAGCGTCACGCCGCGAGGGGTGAGGGGATCGATGAGCGAGATGGCGGGATCCCCTTTCCCGTTGCGGCTCAGCGGGGTGGCCTGCGGCCAGGGAAGTACGAGGCAGCCCCCCGGCGGGGCCACCTGCAACTGCTCGGGCGGCAGGTGGGTGAGCGCTTCCTTACGCTGGATGTACGCTTTCAGGCCGTGGCAGGTGTCGGTGGTCACCGTCAATGCCTCTCCCGGCTCCAGCACGGTCCGCAGCCGAAGCAGCAAGCCGGTGGCTTCGTTCGTCACCGCCGGCCACGCCACCCCTTGGGGTGCCGTCAGCACGATGGTGGCGTCTGTTTCTGCGGCACCCCGCTGGTGCACCGACCATGCGTCACCGTGTGTCACCCGCTTCGGGGGTGAAGCGGCGGGGTGGGGCGGGTATTCCACCACGGCCAGATGGCGCAGGGGCAATACGGCGAGACGGCTCGCCGACCCCCGGCTCGGGGAGACGAGCCGCAGGCGTCCGTCCGGGGTGAGTGATGCGCAGCCCGGAAGCTGGCTCTCGATGGCCGCCACCACGTCGGTGGGATAGGTCATGCCGGGGACGGGGCCAGCGACATCGATCTGCAGCGGCGGGCGGTTGTCCAGCGCCAGTCTCAACCAGCGACGCCGCCGCAGATCGAGGGTGGCGGGGAGGGGGCGGACCCCCTCGATGACCGCCGGTCCGGCCGCGCGGCCGGTGGCGGTATCGGGGACTTCGCCGAAGATGCGGGATCGGGCGTCGCCGGAGATGTGGTGCGTCACCGCGATGATACTCCCGCTGCCGGCGTGGGGAGAGGAGAGGCGCAGGCGTTCGCCCTCCTGGTCGGCCACGTCGGCGCCCACGGCCTCGTTGATGGCGCGGATCGCTTCCCCCAGCGTGACCCGTGCCGGATCGGCCGCGGCGGCGGCACAGTCGATCGTCCGGAAGGGCTCCCGGTCCACCTTCAGGCGCAGGTAACGGCGAACGGTGAGATCGCGGGGGGCATGCCACTCCCCGCCGGTGAGGCGAGCGGCCGTGGCGTCCCGGCCGTGGTAACTGCGGGGTGGGGTAATGCCGAACAGCAGCGGTGTGGCGTCGTTTTCCGCCGGCGTCTCGAAGTGGATGCGGCTGCCGGCCCCGCGGCTGGGGGAGGCAAGGTGCAGCCGCCGGCCGTCGTGGGTGGCCACCATTTCGTCCAGCGCCAGGTTGATGGCCACCACGATCTCGCTCAACGTGGTGGCGGCCGGATTGGCCCCGGCGCAATCGATCTCCCGTGCGGGCTGGTCGTCGTAGCCCAGCCTGATGTGACGTGCGTGGGTCAGATCCACCCCATCCTGGAGATCCACGGTGGCGACGAAGCGCACACCGGTGGCGTCATGGCCCCGTCTCTCGGTGGGAACGGTGAGCCCGAGCAACGGCTCCAGGGCGTCTTCCGCCTGCGGGGGCTCGAAGCGAAGGCGGCTGGCGGGGCCGGTACTGGGAGAGGAGAGGATCACCCGTCCGCCGGCATGACGGGCCACCGGCAGCCCCATCGCCCGGTTGATGGCCTCGGCGATCTCGTCGGGCAGGGTGGCGCGTGGCCGAGGGCCCCGGCAATCGATGTCCCGGGCTGGCCGTCCATCGACGGCCAGCCTCAGATAGGGAGTTTCCCGCAGGTCGATGCCGCGACTCAGGTCCACTTTGCCACGGAGGATGGCGGTGGTGGCTTCCTTGCCCCGGGATTCCCGGGACACGAAGCCCAGGATGTCGCGGGCGGCTTCGTCGGTGATTGGGACCCGGCTGACGAAACGGTGCTCGATCCGTTCGGTCACCGGGATCACCGCCAGGTGGCTGGCGGCGCCCGGCGTCGGGGCGGTGAGGATCAGCCGCCGGCCGTCATGGCTGGCCACCGGGACGGCCAGGGCTTCATTGATGGCGGCGGTCAGTTCTCCGGGGGTGGCGGCCGCCGGATCGGCGGCTGCGGCACGGAGATCGATTCCTACCGGCGATCCGTGATCCAGTACGAGATTGATGCGATAGTGAGCCCTCACATCGACGCCTCCGGAGAGGTCGGCCCGTCCCCGAATCGTCGCAGCCGTGGCGGCTCGACCGTGATAACGGCGGGAAGCGATGCCGAACAGGATCTCGGTGGCATCCCTTTCCGGTGGGGTCGGGGTAGCGAAATGGAGGGTGCTGGCGGCACCGCGGGTGGGGGACTCCAGGCGGAGGAAACGACCGTCGTGCCGGGCGATTGCCGTTCCGGTGGCCAGATTGATGCGGGAAACGATCTCCTCCAGGGTGGTAGCCTCCGGTGACTCCCCGGCGCAGGTGATGGTCCGGGGTGCGCCGCCGTCGATGGCCAGTTCGAGGAGGTCGCGCTGGCTCAGATCCACACCACCGCCGAGATCCACCGTTCCCTCGACCCGGGCCGGTTGCGCCGCCGTGCCGGTGTAGGTGGAGACCACCGTTCCGAACAGCCGGGTGGTGGCGTCCTGGGCCGCGGGTGGCTGGAAGGCAAGGCTGCTCCCTTCCCCCTCCGTGGGGGAAACCAGGGTCAGATGGCGGCCGTCATGGCCGGCCACCGGCATGTCCAGGGCTTCGTTGATGGCGTCGCGGATCTCGTCCAGCGTGGTGTGGGCGGGATCGGCGCCGGCGCAGTCCACCTCGGCCGTGGCGGTGCCATCGACCGTCAGGCGCAGGTAGCGCGCCTCGCTCAGATCCACCCCGGCGGAGAGATCCGGCGTACCGGTGACGGTGGCGGCAGCGGCTTCGCTGCCCGCATAGCGGCGGGGGCGAAGGCCGAGCAGTTTGGGGGCGGCGTCGTCCGGTCCATCCTCCACCAGCAGTCGGCTGGCCGGACCGCGGCTGGGTGAGCGCAGGATCAGATGGTGGCCATCGTGGCTGGCCGCCGGGATCCCCAGGGCGTCGTCGATGACGGCGACCAGTGCCTCCAGGGTGGTGAGGCCCGCCAGCGGGATCGCCGTTACCGGAGCGTCGTCCACCGCCAGGTGCAGCATGGCGGATGGGGACAGATGGATCCCGCCGGAGAGGTCTACGCGACCGACCACCGTGGCGGGCCGCTCCGGCTCGCCGGACGCTTCGGCGCGAGGGATACCGAGCACCTGCCGGGCGGCGTCGCATCCCAGGGGGAGGCGGGAGATGAGCCGGTCGCTCTCCCGCTCCCACCAGTAATCGGGTGATTCGTCGTCGATGGGAAGCCCCAGCGCTTCGGCGGTGACACGCAGGATCCCCCGCACGGTGACCGGACCTTCGAGGAAGGTACGGATGTAGCGTTTCAGGTGCTCGCGAAACGCCTCCACCGCTTCGTCACTGCAGGGTGCCAGGCCATAGAGGGCGGCCAGCCGTGCCAGGTCGTCGATCCGCTCCATGCCACGGTCGGCATGATCCACCCAGTGGGCCGCCAGCACGGCGGCAAGGCTGTTCTCCGCCTGCTGCAGCTCGCTGCCGAAGGCATCCACCAGGGTGTGGAGCGCCGTGGGCGGCGGAACTGCCCGGAAGGTGCCCGGCAGGTGGCCCAGGATGCGATCGGTCTTGGTGGGCATGTTATCCTTCCTCCTCCCGTATCGCGAGATCCGCCGGCGTCATCTCCAGCACTACCCACCACGGTTCGCCGTTCACCGTGGCACTGACCTGGAACGCTCCCGCCTCGATCCGGGCATCTGTGGCCGGGCCGCCGTCGGTACCGACGAGCAGGGAGCGATCCGGGATGCGTCGCGCGGAGGGCAGCGGCGGCGGTCCTTCCCGTTCCAGTACTCCGGCAATGGTGGAGCGCAATGCCTCGCGGTCGTCGGACGGCACCCCCTCGAGAGCGTCCACGAGCGCCTCCACCAGTCCCGCTCCACCCGGATCGAGCAGGTCCGCGCGCCACACCAGAACCTCCACCAGCCGGATGGCGGTGACATCCTCCACCCCTTCGGCGGCTTCCAGCAGGGCGGTTCCCAGGGCCGGATCGCCGGCGCCGAGATCATCCACGTATGCCTGCAAGGCCGCGATGATCGCAGTCACCACCTTTTCCTTGCCGGCAGCGGAGAGGCCCGGCCGGAGCGTGGCGATCATGCGGGGCCTGAAATAGACATAGCGTGCCACCAGGGTGGTGCGGACGCCGGCCGCCCGGGTCTGTTCCACGAGACTCTGCAGGCTGGGGATGCGTTCCGGTTCACTCTGGACCAGCAGTACGGCGGTTCCCGGTGGAGTCTGCCGGGCCGGAGGGCTGTTGGGATCGTGGATCTCGAGCAGCGAGGCGCGCTGTTCGGCGATCACCCGCGCCAGCGCGGCGAGGGTGGCCTTGCCCGATGCCCGCAACGCCGCCTTGGCGCGCAGCCGCAACTCCTCGTCACTCTCCCCCTCGGCGCTGAGGAAGGTGGCTTCGAAGTTGGTGATGCGATCGATGCCGGCGATGGGCTGGACCATCTCGGTGATCCGCCCTGCCTCCACCTTTCCCTGCTCTCCCTTGAAGTCGTCGGTGGCCCGTATGGGGGCGTCGATGCGCACCTGCCCCTGCTGGAGGGTGCGCGGCTGGGTGGTCTGGAACAGCACCTCCCCCTTGCTGGTGGCCAGCCGGATTCCCTCCGGCAGGGAGATGTTGCCGCTCACCGCCGGATCGCGGAAGAAGGTGACCGATCCCACGGCATATTCCTTGCCCTGGCGCCGGAGGCCGAGGATGGAGACCACCAGATCCAGCGCCTGTCCTTCGGCGGTGTCCACGAAGGCGGAGAGGTAGGCGCGGTTGACCTGTTGGTAGAGGGTGGTGATCTCCCTGCCGATGGCCTCGCCCAGGGTGCGGGTGACACTGCCCACGTTGATGTCGGTGAGTGGTGAGCGGCTCTCGGTGCGGAAATAGTCCACGTAGAACAGGGTGTCGTCGTCGGGCAGGGTGCCCCCTTCCTGCCATACCAGGTGGTTGTCGCTGGCGCTGAACAGATAGTCGATCTCCTTCTGGAACAGATGGCGTTCCCCGTTCACCGTGCCGCTCACACCGCGGATGCCGGCGGCCGGCTGGGCCAGCGGGTAGTCCAGCGTCTTGATGTCGAAGCGGATCGGTTCGTTGACCACGCCGCCCACGATGGCGGTGAGGATGTCGTCCACCACCTCCTGGTAGGGGCGTTCCACCAGGTTGACCGTTTCGGGTTTCACGCCGCACCTCCTTCGAGAAAGAATGGAAAGACCAGATTGAGCCGGGTTTTCGCTTCCCCCGCCACCAGCTCCACTGCGATGTCGATTCGCGTGGGATCGTCTCGCCCCGGAGTGACCCTCACCGAGCGCACCTCCGCCACCCGGGGTTCGGCGGCCAGTGCCTGCAGCACATAGAGCTTGGCGCGGTTACGGGTGGTCTCGGTGTTGAGTTCGCCCACCAGTTCGAACAGCCGTGAGCCGTAATCGGGGTGGCCCAGCGCCGCCAGTTCTCCCGCCGGTGTCAGGAAGCGCAACAGCAACGCCTGCCGGAGGTTGTCCGCGCCGCTCAGCGTGGCCAGATCGACACCCCCGGTTTCCGGCCGTTTCCGGGTCGCCAGGTCCCGGCCGCGGCGGTGATCGCTCTGCCGCTCCAGGTTGCGCAACAGTTGCAGATCGTCACCCCAGCGTTGTGGTTCGAATACCATGGCTCATCCTCCCGCAGGGGCGTTCACGGCGGCCACTGATCGTTGATGAACGGGGCGGCCGGGGGACCCAGGATGGTGAGCACGCCCGGCGGCGTGGGGATGGTGTCGCCGATCCGCAGCAGTGCCCGGCCGCCGACCCGTACTCCGCTGCTCCCGAGCGGGCCGATCACCAACGGGTAGGGGGCCCCGGAGACGGTGTTGATCATCTGGCAGAGGGCACCGGCCGTGGCCAGCGGCATGCCGTTGGCGGTTATGAAGGGGGGCGGGATCATGACGATGGTGCCACTGTCCGGCGGGCCTGCCGCCCCCGGGGTGACGGTCACCATGGCGCCGATGGAAACGGGTGGTCCGGGCATGATGGGTTCTCCTCTCCTCGGTTGGGTGGGTGGTCTTTCGGGCTCTCCTCTCCATCCTTTTCTCCTCAGGGTGAAAACGAGGTGACTCCCTTGATGGTGGTGGTGGCGCCCTGCAGGGTGGCCGACACGCCGCCATCCACGGTCGCCCCCAGGCTGGCCTTCAGCGAGGCCCGCGTCCCCGCCTCGAGGGTGGTCTCCATCTGGCTCTTGATGCGGATCTTCTGTGCCTCCAGGGAGAGATCGCGGGTCGCCTTGAAGGTCATGGCACCGGCGGCTTCCACCGTCACGTCGCCATCCTGGTTCAGGGTGATCCGGGTGCGGCCGGACACCACGGTGACGGTGCCGCCGCTGCCGTCGGGCTGATCCAGCTTCATCTCGGTCTTGCCGGCCGTAGCGGTGATGGTGCCGTCGGTGATGTGCACCGTGATCTTCGGTGCCATCTCGATGCGGATCTCCCGCGGCGGGCTCTCCTCCGGGTGGTTGCGGATCGCCGCCTGGATGCTCTTGTCGTCCGCCTCCGCCAGGGGCAGGCGGAAGATCAGCTCGTCGGGCCGGTTGAGCGGAGGCCGGTCCTCGTCGTTGTAGAGCCGGCCGATGACGATGGGCTGATTGATGTCTCCCTTGTCGAAGGCCAGCAACACCAGATCCCCCTCGTTGGGGATCGCCGCGGTGCCGATGTGGCCGGTGGCGACCGGCACCCGCTTCAGCAGCAGGCCGCTGTTCTTGAGCCGGACGTCGCAGCCGTAGTTGTCGTTGTCATCGGTGCTGCGGTGGGGATAGACCGCCTCCACCACCCCCAGCTCGGTGATGCGCAACCGGCGCAGCTCGTGGCGGATGATTCGCTGGATGGTGTTGATGATGGTGGACATGGGTCAGGCTCCTTCACTCACGCTGCGAAAACCGATGGTGGTGGTGAAACCGGCGGCCTTGGTGAGCCGGTGGGTGATCGAGCGCACCTGGTAGGTTCCGTCGAACCGATTTTCCGGCAGGCCGGAGAGTCGGACGGCGTCTCCCAGCGTCACCCCGGGACGGCCGCTGCAGAGCGCCCATCCCCGCAGGGTGTCGCGGGTGATGGCGGTGTACGCGGCGTCGGCGGCGATCCCGGCCGCCTCGGTGCTGCGCAGGGCGGGGTGCTCCAGCCGCCGGACAGGGTTCCCGCGCCCGGCATCGCCCCTGGCTCGGCTGAAATCCTTGGTCAGCCAGGCCCAGGTGTCGGTGCCACCACTGCCGGAACCTTCTCCCCATGCCTCCACGGCCGCCGCGGCCGGCGCGGTTCGCCGGAACGTCAGTTCCAGGAGATCCTTGCCATATTCCAGGCGATGCACCCGATCGCCACCGGTGAAGCGGCGGAACCGCAGCGCGCCTGCGGCATCGCAGTAGAGGTCGAAGCCACACAATGCCGCCAGATCGCGCAGATGGTCGTGGATGCTGCGGCGGCCATCGATCACGTAGGCGGGGAAGCGGATGCCGGGCTCCGCTTCGGCCACGGCGATCCCGGCTTCGCCCGCCAGCTTGCGGACCAGATCCCCGGCGCTCATCCCTTCGAAGGTTCGATCCACGAAGGTGTGCAACAGGGTCACCGCGGGGCCGAGGGCGGTGATCCGGCGGACGGCCAACCCCGGCGCCGTCTCGGTGACCATGCCGGTGAAGACCCGGGTCAACGGACCATCGTCGGCGTAACCCAGTTCGACCGCCACCTCGTCACCCACCACGGGCTTGAGTCCGCCCACCTGGCCCAGGCGGAGTCGGGCCTGGTCCGCGGGGGTCTCCACGTCCAGCTCCACCCGCAGCTCGGTCACGGTGCTGGCCCGTGGCTCGTCGGTGGTGTCGATGGTACGTTTGCCGATGGTTATCCGGTAGGCCGGTCGCAGCAGGCTCATCGTCATCCCTCCTCAACGATCCACGTCCACGACCTTCACCAGGCCGTTCAGGGCCGCTCGCAGGAAGCCGTCCGGGCCGCTGCGGATGAAGCGCCGGTCGCTGCTCTCCCCGGGGCGCCGGCGGGCATCCACCGCCTGCAACGGCTCGGAGAGGAAACGATCCCCTTCGGTACGGCGCAGCTTGACGCGGAGGTATTGCACATGATCTTTCTTCTCCACCGAGGAGCGGGCGCCCCGAACCGCGTCCAGGGCATGGACCCGGCCGTAGCCGTACCACTGGCTGTGGCCGTCGGGTCGATAGCGCCCGACGGGATCGCTGTTGTCGGCATCGATCTTCACCGCGGTGGCCTCGAGCACGTACTGCACCTGTTCGCGGGTGAGATCGGGGGCCACGGAGAGCATCAGTGCAGCGACGCCGGCGGCTAGGGGTGCGGCCGACGAGGTGCCGCCGAAGGTGCCGGTGTAGTTCACCGCTGCGCCGGCGGGATCGGGTGGAACATTCGGAGCCTTGGGGGGGTTGTAGCCGTCGTTGCCGGTGCGGTCGGTGGTGAAGATGCAGAGAGAGCTGCCATCGGGAGGCATTCCTGCCCAGATGTGAGGGGCAGCTGAAGTTCCGTCGCTGGGGGCGCACAGATCCACCTCGGGGCCGAAGTCGCTGTAACCGGAGCGCCGCTCCCGATCGTTGCACGCGGCGACGGCGATGACCCGATGGTAGCTGGCGTAACCGTCCAGGGTGGCCGGGGAGGAGATGGACTCGTTGCCGTTGCCCGCGGCGAACAGGATTACGCACCCTTTGCCGTCACGCCCCCGGGTGGCGGCATGATCGATGGCGGCGCGCACGATTCCCGGCAGCGGGGCCGCGCCCGATCCGTCAAAGGGTCCCCAGCTGTTGTTGATCACCGCCGCGCCCCGATCCGCGGCGTGGCGGATGGCCCGGGCCTCCATGCTGTTGGTCTGGGCGGTGCCTACCAGACGGATGGGCAGCAGGCGGCAACCGGGGGCCATGCCGGTGACCCCGGTCCCATTGTTTCCGTCGGCCACCGCGACACCGGCCACCGCCGTGCCGTGGTCGTCGGCGCCGCCGGGGCGCGGATCGGAATCACCGTCGAGAAAATCGTATCCATCGACGATCTTCCCGTCGGCGGCGAAATCCTCGTGATCGAGGTCGATACCGTCGTCGATGACGGCGACCACGATCGCCGGATCACCCCGGGTGATCTCCCACGCAGCCTCCGCCTCCACCCGGGGCAGGTGCCACTGGAAGGGGTAGAGGGGATCGTTGGGAACCCATTTCGGCGCCTTGACCTCGATGAGATCCGGTTCCGCGTATTCCACCAGCCCCGACTCGAAATAGCGTCGGGTCATCTCCAGCGTGGACGTGGCGGCAGGGGCTTCCACCCGCAGCAGGAAGGTGTTGGGTGCAAAGTCGAACGCTTCCAGGATCCGTACCCCTTGCCGTTCGTTGAAACGGTCGATGGCGGTCCGTTCCACACCGGGCTTGAAGGCGGCGATGAATTCGTCGCTCACCACCACCGGGGTCGTCCCCCGGAGGTAGAGCGGGGTGACATAGCGCAACAGCGGGCTGCGCCGCACCCTTTCCATGAATCGCTCCAAGGGAACGGCAGCGGCAGGGTTCCGTTTGTAGAGGATCATCCGGCGCCGGCTCAGCTCCGGGCTGGTGATGAAGCGGGCGAGGCGGTCGTCACCGCGGATCAGGCGCTCCAGATCCTTGGGCGGGACGTCTCGGCGATAGGCGAGCACCAGGGTGTCGTCGGAGGCGCGGAGCAGCTGTTTCCGGCCGTCGGCGGTGTAGTAGTAGTCCACCTTCGGAGCCATTTCACCCTCCTCCCGGATGGCGGATGAGGTAGCTGGCGAGCTCCACTTCCAGCTCGTTGCCCGGGACACCGGCAACCTCGGCGCGGAGTCGGAAATCCGTCTCCCAACGGACCCGGTCGAGCACGCGCCCCGGATCGTCTGCGGCCACGAATTCCAGCGACGTGGGACGGGGGAACAGGACCACGTCGAAGGTTTGATCCCCGTTCAGATGCTTGCAGACGGTGTTGCCCCGCGCCGCTTCGGGGGGCTGGTCCGACAGCCGGGCAATGTAGGGACCGCCGACGGACAGGATGTAGATTCCCGCCGGTGTGGGCTCGGGATGGCTGAAGCGTCCCGCGTCGTCGGTGCGGTTGGGGACGGGGTGGGGCCTTCCCTTGTCACCGCAGCGGGGGTCGCTGGCGGGGCAGCAGATCACCTCCCCGGTGTCGGCACGGCCCCCTTCGTCCTTGTGGAGGTAGGTTCCATCCGGTGCAATCAGGGTGTATGCGAGGCCGGCCGCCGGTGTGCCGTCCTCGAAACGGAGAGTGCCGCTGACCCGGAGCTCTCCCGGCTCGGCCCGCTGGATGAGCCACTTGCCCGCGCCGGCCTCCCGTTCGTCGTAGGTGGCGAAACAGCAGGGCTGCGCCTGGTCGCCGCCGACACACCAGCCGCTCCCCACGCCATCGGGAGGCGGAAGGTGAAAGGTGTCCGGCTGCGGAATGGGACAGGGAAGCGCCTCGGCGGCCACGAACAGCAGCTCGGTGCGCCGGTTGGGCCGCCAGGCCGGTTCCGGGCAGTGTCCCAGGGGCGTGGAGCCCAGCGGCATCCGTTCTCCGCAGCTGGTCCACTTGAGGATTTCCCCTGCGCAGTTGGGGAAGAAGCGTTCCTGTGGCAGATTGAGATCGTACCGGCCGAGATAGGCCCGAATCAGCGCCTTCCAGGTGGCGTCGCCCACCACGCCGTCCGCCGTCAGGCCGTGAGCGTGCTGGAAGCTGGTGATGGCGCGGCGGGTGAGGGGGCCGTTCACGCCGTCCACGCTGCCGGGATAGAGGCCGAGGTCCTGCAGGATGTGCTGATATTCCACCGTCCCCCAGCCGCCCCGGCCCTCGCGGAGGCTCGGCAGCTCCCCGGCGGGGCGAGGCCGGCGGATGGCATCCCACTCCGCTACCGCTCGGTCCGGGTCGGCGCCGTAGGTCAGGGCGGCGTGGACTGTGCGGGCACGGCGGTCGGCCAGCGAGCGGTTGTACCCGGGTGATCCCACCTGGTCGGTATGGCCGACGATGAGCAACTTCTCCTCCTCGTGGGATTCGGCATAGGCCACGGCACGGCGCAGCACCTGCATCAGGCAGGGTTCGACGAAGGCCCGGTCGAAGGTGAAATGGACAATGAAGGCGTGGGCAACCGGAGCGCCGGGCCGCAGAACGATGGTGACCCGGGTGGTTTCACCGGCCCGTACCTCGGCCGGTTCGGAACCGCGCAGGTTGTCGACGGCGGCCGTGGCGGTGGCCCGATGGCTGCCGGCCGGAAAACCCGACTCCTCCCAGACGTTGTCGGCGGTGCGGTTGGTCAGGGTACGGGGGGGCAATGTGGAACCGTCCTCCTTGCGCCCTGCCACGGTCACGGTGATGCGGTCGAAATCGTAGCGGGGTCTTCCGCTGACGATCACCTCCACGATCAGGGTCCCGACTCGCTGCTGGACGGGGGTCACCGGCGGGGGCGGGGTGACGGGGATGACCGGCCTGGAGGGGGGTGGCGGAGGCTGGTATTCCCGCAGCAGGAATGCGTACTCGAACCGTTCCGGCCTGCCTGCCAGCTCCCGTATGCCGAGCTCCTGGATCAACACCTCTCCGATACGGGTGGCGGTGGTGATGTCGGCCACGAAGGGAAAGGGCTTGCCCGCGCGGAACTTGTTCCGCAGCTTTTTCAATGTCTCCCGCGCCCCGGCGCCGGAAAGCACCCCCTCCAGCCGGACCGTGCCGGCCCGGCGCTGGAGCCGTTGCAGGAAATCCCCGTCCAGTCCCGCCACCTCGTGAGCGAACAGGAGCTGATCGCCATCCACCACGATCCGCTGCACCTGTGGCAGCTCGACATCGTCCAGCATGGGGCGTGGTTGGGCCATGGCCTGCCTCTATTCCGCTCTCCGCTCAGGACTTGAGCGAGTTCAGATGCGCAACGATGGCGTCGATCAGCCCGATGATCTCCGCCTTGAGATCATCCAGTGACGGCAGGCCGGTGACCACGTTGGCGACACCGCGGATCTCCTCGATGGTGTCCGCCTTGTCGGGCAGCAGGTCCTTGGTGGTGTCGAGAAAAGAGCCGATCTTGGTGGTGAATTCCGACACCTTGTCGAGATTGGCGATGCCGCTCAGATCCAGATTCTGCACCTCCTGCTTGAGATCGTTCATCAGCCCCACCAGCAGTTCGATCAGGTCGTTGATCTGTGGGATCAGCCCCGCCAATGCCTTGATTGCCGGCCGAATGGTGGGGACATTCTGGTCCAGGAAATCCTTGAAGTCCTGAAGTACCTCTTTCAGCTGTTCGAACAGGTTTTTCTCGGCCATTTCGGGCTCTCCTCTCTGTCAACCGCCGCGCGCGTTGCGCAGGCGGGTCAATAGTTCACTCAACGGGTCCACGAAGCGCTCCAGCCCCGAGGCAAAGGCCAAGCCGATGTCCAGCCCGTTCACCAGGTCGTCCATCAACTTTCGGGCCTCGTCCAGGATGCCGGTGTCCAGCGCCGCGCCGGCCGCCGGCGCCACGGGCTCCCGGTATTCCCGCAGGGTGAGGACGTAGGCGTAGCGCTGCGGTTTTCCGGCAATCTCCTGGATGCGGAGATCGTCGATCAGGACGGTCTCCAGCTCGGCGTCGGCCACGATGTCGGCGATGAAGCTCACCGGTTTGCCGGCGTGGAACCGGTCGTTCAGCGTTTCCACGAAGGCCTGAGCGTCCGGTCCGCTCTTGACGCCCCCGACCAGCAGGTGGAGGGGGTGCCGGCCGAGGTCCTGCAGCCGGCTGCCCGTCATCCCCGGTGGTTTGTGTTCCGCCAGGGCTCGCCGCTCCAGGGTGCGTATCTCCTGGACCTGGGGCAGTTCGATGTCATCCAGCATGGGGCGCATGACGATTCATACCTCGATCCCGTGGCGCCGGGCCTCTTCATCCAGGATGTGCTTGATCCGGGCGGCGAGGTCGGTGGTCTCCGGCGCCGGGGTGACTCCGGCGGGAGAGACGTTGAGCGGTTTTCCAGGGCCGGCGGCCGGCGATGACCGGAACGGGAACCGTCCGGATGCAGCCGGCCTTTCCTTCCCGGTCGCGGAAGGGGTGGTCCCCGTGAATCCTTCTTCATGGCTTCCGCCATCGGGGATCTCCGGCGCGGAGGATCCGGTCTCGGCGCCCTGTGCCACCATTTCCCCGAGGGCTTCGTCCCATGGCTCCGGTGGGATCGTCCATGTCGATGGGGAATCGCCGGATCCAACGGCGCAGGACTCCCCCTGCGCCTCGTTCGCCGAGGGTGTGTGGCGTGGCGGGATGGTTGCCTCGCCTGGTTCCTCCATCGGCGGCATCCGGGAGGGGGATGCCGCGCGTGTCGTTTCCGCCCCGGATGCGGTGGCCTTCTCTCCGGTAAGATGGGCGTGGAGTCCTCGCCGCAGCAGATCCCGTGGGGCTCCGGGGCCGTCCAAAGGGGTGCGAAGATGGAAGGCACTCTCCGGCCCGTTCCATTCGACGACCGGAACCGTCCGGCCACCGTATCGCCGAAGCGCATGCGCCGTGCGGGCGGCCAGGCGGCGTTCCCATGTGGTCACGGCGTCCGGGTGATCGGACGTGGATATCGGTTTGCGGACCGCGATGGGGCGGTTGAAGAAGGAGGGGGATTCTCTCCGCGTGCTCCACTGCGGGAGAAGGAGAGCCAGCCGCTTCAGGTGGTCTCCGAGCAATCGGGGCTCGAGCTCCCTCGGTGACGGGTGTTTCGTTGCGATTGCGGAGCCGGGGATCCTCCCTTCGCTCCGTTCCTGGATGGGAAGCGGGGGGGGAGGAGGTCGACGTGACGCCTCCTGCTGCCTTCGGCCCGGTCGTTTCCGGACGGGGTGCGCCGATGCCGGCCGGGTTGTCGGACGAGTCCGGAGCGCGGGATCGGTCACCGCCTTTTCTTCCGTATGCTCGAGGGCCGCCGTCAGTCGGGCCAGCGTGTCGCCGAACAAGGGCTGATCCTGGAGACGTGGCCGGTTCCGGGCCGTGGTCCGGGTCCAGGCGGCGAGCCGGGACACCGTTTCCCGGCGATTCACCTGCCGCCATGCTTCGTGCAGCCAGAGCGCCACCCCGTTCATGCCGCCTCCCCTTCCCCGCGGACCATCTCCAGGTACATCAGGATCTGGCCGATGGTCATGCCGCTCACCGCCTCGGGGGTCCAGCCGAACTCCTTGGCCAGGATGAAGCAGGCCCGTGCCAGGGGTGCCTGGACCAGTTCGGTGAGGGCGTCCTGCGGGGTGGTGATGCCGCTGATGGTGTTGATCCGTTCCACCAGGAAACGGGCCAGCCCGGCGGGTAGCTGAAGCACCTGTTCCAGGGAGAGTGCCGGTTCCACCAGTGCCTGCTGGATCATCAGCCCGGCGGAGAGGGTCTCGTCGTCGTGGCTCGCCTTGTCGATGCGTTGCAGGTCGCGCACGGTCAGCGGACGCAACACCACGGTGGCCGGTGCCGCGCCGTCGTCCGCCGGTAGCAGCTCCGCCGGGATTGCGGTCTCGTGATCGAGGCGGCTGCCCGCCAGCAGGGTTTCCGCCGAGAGAGTCATCGATCACTCCTCATGCCGTGGCGTTTCCTTCGGCGAACTCGGGGGCGGTGGCCACTGCCTCGCCACCCCCCTCCGGTGCCTGCCGGTCGATCACGCGGATGGTGAGCGCCTTGAAGGCCAGGTTCTCCATCACCACGTCATCCTCGGGCAACGCGTAGCTCCAGTTCTGGAACTTGACTCCCTTCAGTTCCAGGGAGACGCTGTTGCCCGGCACGGCCGGATCGGTGAGGGTCACCGTCATGTTGAAGGTGGGTTGCACATAGGGTTCGGCGATATTGCTCGGTGAGGCCCCGCGCCCCATCAACAGGAAGAGCAGCGCCCCGTTGACGTAGGCGCGGCCCACCGTACCGCTGATGTGGATGTTGCCGGGGTGCAGGGAGGTGGCATGACGGCGTCCCACCTCGTGGAACTCCTCCAGCTCGGTCTGTACCTGGACCTGCACGTCCGTGACCCGTCCCACGGTGGTGATCTCATAGGTGTTCAGGACCTTGCTCGCGTCCTGGCCCTCGGGGGTGTCTTCGCTCGCCAGGGTGAGGGCGCCGTTGGCGCCGGTGTATACGTTGGTCAGTGGCATGGTGAATCTCCTATTCCAGGTACATGGTGACCTTGATGTAGTCGATGCTGAACGTGGGCCGCAGCACCATGGTGACGCGGGCGATGCCCTGCCGTTCCTCCTCGCGGGTGGCGGTGACATCCAGCTCGTAGCCGACCAGCTTCTCGTCGTTCACCATCTCGGCCAGGAAGCTGTTGATGGTGGCGCGCAGCGCTCCCCGCACTCGCTCGTTGTTGAGCAGGCCGATGTAGGGATTGGCCGCCGAGCGGACACCGAATTTGGCATAGTCCACGATGCGCCGGGTGGTGATCTGGTGCCAGGCGGTGTTGGTGGCGGTGGTGATCCCCTTGACGATGCGGAATCCCAGTTTTTCCTGCAGGGCCAGTACCCGCGCCTGTACCAGCCGGGCCAGTTCGGCGTTGGTGTATTTCTCCTCCACTCCCTGCACTGCGATAGGCTTGTTGGTCAGGCTCACCTGGGCGGAATGGCTGGACATGAGGCCTGCCACCGCGGCGGCGGCGTAGGACCCCGGCAGGGTGACCGTCCCGCCGCTCGGCCGATCGACGGTCTCGATGCCCGGTGCGACCAGAACGATGCGATCGCTGTCGAGGGTGTGGCCGAGTATGTCGTCCAGCTTCTCACCGGCGCCGCTGCCCACGACCCCGATGCGTTCCCGTTTGTTCTGGTCCGAGGATGCGGTCTGGCAGTGGGCGGTCAGATCGGCGCCGATCGCCTCGTGTCCCTGACCCGCTGCAACGATGATGTGAGCCGGTTCCTCGAGCAGCCGGTCCAGCCCCTTCTTGTAGTCGGCGCCGATGGCACCGTCGTCACCGCGGGTATTGCTGCCGGTGCCGAAGAAGCGGAAATCGTCGGCCCCGCCGAACTTGTCGGGTGGTTCGGCGCTGTTGGCTTCCTCCTCGGCATCCACCAGGGAGGAGAGGGCCTCGATGTCGGCCACCAGATCCTTGCCGCTGGCCACGGTATAGATCTCCTCTACCGGGCCGTGACGCAGGGTCACCTTGACGCTTACGGATCGGTCCACCACGTAGGAGGCAGTCACGGTGTCGGCCGCGGCGGGTTCCTCCCCGCCGAAAAAGGTCAAGGCGCCGCTGGAAGTGTTGATCCGGACCTGACCCGCCTGAGGTGCCGTATCGTAGACGATCTCCAGCACACGGGTGCGTCGGGTGGCGTCCTCGAATACCGAGATCCGGTTGCGGGCACTCTCTACCACCGGGGTGTAGTTCAGAGTGATTGGGGCGCCGCCCGGATGTGTTTCGTCACGGACATAGGCATGTTCCTCGGCGTCCCAGACGTTGACCTCGAGTGCATTGCCCCAGCTCCCTTCGCTCTTCGCGGCGAGCCGGCAGCAGGCACCCGAGCCGGAATCGAGCAGGAAATCGGCCTTTGCAGCGCTCCCCGAGGCGACCCGCACGGCGATGACGCTGGTGGCCCCGTGGCCGAACGCCAGTTCCAGCGCCCGGACGAGGGTGAGTTCGCCGCCCGGGTTGTCCGGGTCGTAGGGATCGTAGTCGCCGAAGCGCTCCTGTGCCTCGGCATAGCTACCCAGGATCACGGGGGTTTCCACGGCTCCCCTGCTGGCAGTGCCCACCACGCCGAGGGTGCCCACGGATACCCGTCCCGGGATGATCAGCCCTTCGGGGCGGACTTGGATGGAAACTCCCGGAAGTATCATTTCGCTCATAGCAGCTTTTCTCCTTTTGGCCTTGCGGCCGGTTGAATCGACGTTCCGTTCATGGAGACAAAGCGGCGCGCAGGTAGAGCACCGCCTTGCCGTCCAGTTGCGGTTCGGAATAACTCAGTTGCAGAAGGTCGTCGTGCGAAGGGAGCACGATAGGGGATTCGAAGGTCAGCCTGGCGGCTCGATGGGGATCGGGCATACCGTCCTCGTCCCAGTCCCCCAGCATCACCGGATCGCCCAGCGGTTCGAAATTCGCCAGAAAGGCGTCGATCGAAGGGAAGAGGACCCGGGCGTGGCGATCGGGATCGGTGTCGCGGGTGACGGCGGCCAGGAACGCCTCCAGATCGGGATACTCGGTCGGTGCTTCGCCGGCATCCCGGCGCAATCTCGCCAGCGAGACCGGGGCGCCCTCCCATCCTGCCGGCAGAAAGGCGAGGCTGGCCAGCCCGAACGACGTCACGGGGCGCCCGACCGGGGAGATGTTCAGCGGTGTGGCCGCCAGGTCATCCCAGCGTACCAGCTCATCGGTGACCCGGCCGGTTTCCCGCTGGTCCGAATCCACCCTTTCGAGATCGGTATGGATGGGGATGCGGGCGATGAGGCTTTCCGCGCCGTCCATCTCCTGGTAGTGATATTCGTAGAGCATTCGATAATCGGCGGTCTTGCGCCAACCGGAAGGGGGCTCGACATATTCCGCCAGGGAGGTCTCCTTCCCTTCGATGATCAGGAACCCTTCTTGTCGCAAGGTCTGACCGTCGGCGAGCAGTCCTTGCTGCAGCTGAACGAGAGAGTCTTCTACCGCCTCTGGCGAATCACCCCAGAGCTGGAAACGGAATACCACCTCCAGTCGCCCCCCTTTCAAGGCGATCTCGGCGAAACCGGCGCGTTTTTCGGTTCCCCGCCAGTTCCCGATACCCACCGTTCGCCGGGTGATGGCCACCGCGGTCACCCGGTTGGCCGGCAGGTCCGGTGATGGAGGAGGGAGGTAACCCTCCAGCCGCCCGAGCAAATGAGAGAGGATCCCATCCAAGGCGGGAGCGTTCCGGGGTGCCGGCATGGAGGATTCCGCATGCGCAGGCATCGTTTCCTCGGCAGCGGAAGGGTTTTCCGGTGTCGGCTCGCGGCGGCGGAAGATGAACGGGAAAGGTGCCACGGATTCTCCTCGTTTTTTCCGGTCTTCACAAAGGGTGATCGTTCAGGGAGATTGTGCGATGGTGTTTCACATCTTCGGGTCGTCCGGTTCTCCTGTCCCCGGATGTTCCATGCGTCTTTTTTGCCTTTTTCCACCGATTACGGTGGTGACGGGCTCTCGCTCCTTTTCATCGCTCCGTTCATAGCGTAGGTCAGAATGAATCAAAGGCGTTAGGAGGATTTTGACGATTACTAGGACTTTTTTGCGCTTGATCGTCCTGGCCCGCATTGCAGCTCCGTTTGGTGTTTTTTCACTTTATTCGAAGGCAAAAGATCACGGACAGGAAAAACGGCACGGCGCATCATCTTGTACCGAAAAGCATTCGAATCTCGGGGAGCTTTTCGTCTGTTTGACCGATGAACCGAAATTATGGGGCCGGTCAGGTTTCATGGATTGTGGATGAGTTGAGGAGAGAAAAATGTCGGATACTTTTATGTTCTGGACCCATGGTGCTGATGTGATCGTGGAATACACCAAAGAGTATGCCGGCCATGACAATGGCCTCTGTCTCGGGCGAGCGGGCTGGCTCGGTTGCGCGGGAGGTCCTCGAGAGCAAGGATCTGCTTCTGGTGGATCTCGATATGACCACCTTGCTCAGGTTTTTTCGTCAGGCAGCTGATGATTTTCTTCCGGAGTCCGCCAGTTCCGCAATTTCTTGGTGTGTCCTTCACTATGAGATGATCCATCTTTTCTCTCCTGTTCCACCGTCAGCTTGACGGTTTGCTCTGCAATCGTTGATAGATGGTCTTCAGGTGCAATTGGAGAGATCCTCCGTCAGGTCAAAAAGCCTTTGATCATTCCGCACAATGCGAAAGGTATTCTGCAACGGCTTCGGCGATGGGTTGGCCGGTGTTCAGTTGATAGTAACTATAGGCGGGACAGGGGTTGACTTCGAAGCAATAGATTTCGCCGTCGGGGGTGATCTTCAGATCAATTCCGGCGAAATCGAGACCAAGTCCTCGGGCAAGCTGCAGACATCGCTGCTGCAACTCCAATGGCAGTTGATACGCTTCCAGCTCCGTGTTGCCCCCGGGCTGCCGGACCGCATACCGATAGTCGGCGGCATTGGTGTCGGCACGGGTGGCGAATGCCCGTTTGCCAATGGTATGGATGCGGAGATCGAATCCCTCCACGTAGGCCTGGAACTGGGTGGGGCAAGCACGGATCCGGTCGAGTCGAGTGAGATCGGCCTTTGACAGTTCTCTCACAATGGAACGCACACCGCTGATGGATTTGTAGATCACCCGACCCCAGCGCTCATGAAACGCCAATACCTGCTCTGGATCATTGGTGATCAGGGTCTCTGGAATGGCGAATCCGAGTTCCCGGATCAGCTGCATCTGGTAGGGCTTGGACATGTTTGAACCCATCGCCTCGGGGCGGTTGAGGACTCGCCCAGGCAGGATCTCCAGCCAGTGGAGGAGCAGTTCGTTCAGGGTTTGGCAACGTTGACGTTCGGGATGGGTAAGCGGCAGGGAGCGAATCTCTGGCAGCTGGTTGTGGTCCATTGGACGGAAGTAGGCGGCCGAGAACTCGGTGAGCGGATAGTTTTCTCCGTCAATGGTGAGCATGCCGGTGGCGAGGCCGTTGCTCACCTCCAGTGCGATGTCGCTGCTGGCGAAACGGCGCTGGTTCAATAGCACGAGCGGTGCACCGCGGAGTTTCAGGGCGTCGTGCACCATCGCTAGTGGTGTTTCGGAAGGAATGCCCCACAGCAAGATCATCCCCTGCCTCTCCCGTTGCGGGTAAGGCAACGGGTCAGCGCGTCCAGCAAGGGGGCGCCGCCCAGGGAGAGGTCGGGGAGAGTGTCGGCACCAATGAAACGCCAGCCCCCGCCGGAGCCAGTGATGAAGCGGAGTGCCAGCAACGGTGTGTTGCTCAGTTTTCCCAGGCGAACCGCTGCCTGTCGTACCGGTTTGGGCGGGGGAGGGACTCCTGCCGCCGGGATGGTCTCTTCTCCGACCACGAACAACAAGGCTCCGGAATTCCAGGCAGGCTGCCAGGCTCCGGGACCGGGATGGTGACTTCCCGCCCGGTACGGGACGGTTTCCAGTCCGGCCCGTGTAGCCAAGTGATGCCAGACGGCCGGGGGACGAAAGGCTCCAGCCAGTCCCTGGGGGTGAGGACGATTGAGCACCGGAGCGGAGAGACCATACAGCCAGCTGAGATAGAAGGCGCTCATCTCCTGTCGGACATACTCTCGATCTTCCGGTGCCATCCAGAGAGAGTGGTCCGGTGGCCAAGGCATGCGATTCAGCACCCCTTTCACTTCTTCATCATGTAGCGTCAACCCACTATCCAGAACCAGCTCCAGGGAAACCCCGTTCCTGCCGATGCGGTGGATCCACCGCCGGGCCCGGGAAAGGGCCTCGCCGGGGATCCAGATCAAAGGATCGAGCCCCCTTTCGAGCAGACCGAGCCGTGCCCACCGGGCGGCGGTGTCGGCTGGTGAGCTGAACAGGAGCCACATGACATACCTCGCTGTGGTGATGGACTCGTCAGAGACGGGAGTCGGGCGGTATCACTACCGTTTCTTGCCTCCGTCCGGCTCATTCTGCAATGCACCGCCGCTCAGATCAGGCCGCAGGGACGGATCAATGAAGTGAGGCGTCCCGCTTCCCAACAGTGCTTCCAGCCGCGCCAGTCGTTCCTCGATGGAGCCGCTCCCTTGCGCTTGTGTCGGCAAAGTGTTCCATGGCGAGAACGGTGGCCACCCTTCGCCCAGCGGCTTCTGTTCGAGATGCTCCTTGGGCGCTGGTTTTTCGCGAAGCTCTTTGGGTTCGGGTTTCTCTTTAAACTCCTTCGGCTCAGGCTTCTCCTTATGCTCTTTGGGTTCGGGTTTCTCCTTCAGTTCCTTGGGCTCGGGTTTTTCCTTGAACTCCTTTGGTTCCGGCTTTTCCTTCCACTCCTTCGCCTCAAATTTCTCCGGCTTCTTGAAGTCACTGTAGTGGCAGAATAGTTGGATCAGGACTTCGTTCTGGGGTGACTTCAGCTCGACCCGGACCATTTCCGTCGAGCTGGAGAGGTGGAGTGTCTGTTCGACACCTTGTAGCGGGGTGGTGGCGGCTGTGGTCACGGTATTTCCCGAAGCATCGAAGCCGTAAGCGATGGCACCGGCAGGGTTGAAGTGGGTCACCACCAGCTTTACCCGCCGACTCGGCGGAAAAAGAATCTCGGTGCGATGGCCGGCGTTGAGACCGGGCATACCGCCCCATTGCTCGATGCGGGTGGTGGTCATCGGAGCACCGGCATAATCGAACACTTGAAAGGTCGCGCCCCCGGCGCTCAATGGATTGGGACCGCTGGTGGTGAGGGGGGCGATACGGAAATTGACACACCGGCTGCCTCCCTTTGGTTCGAGCATCTCCCTCTCCCCGCCCAACACGTTTTCCAACCGTGCCAGCCGCTCCTCGATAGAGGCCCCTGAGGGTTCTGGGGTGGATGCGCCGAAGCCACCGTATGGAGGATATCCCCATGGCGGTCCTTCCATCCATTTGCCTTCAAGATAGGGTGCTTTCTCAAAGGCATACTCCTTGAACTCCTTGATCTGTTCCTTCAGCCACCATTTCTCGAAGCGCCCCTTCTCTTCGAGAGGAGATTTTTCTACCTTTGTGCAGAGTTCCACGTTCAGCTCATCAAGGACCTTGTCAATGGGATTGGCCACCCCGAAGCCACCGTCCTCGGTGCCGGCAAAATAGAGGCCGATTACTTTGCCGTTTTCATCCACCACCACTGATCCCGAGTCGCCGCTGTTGCCGAACTGGGTGCTCTGGGCGCTGTCCACGGTGATGCCAATCTGGTTCTTGAGGGTGTGCACACCGTCACTGTAGGGTACGTTGACGCTGAGATCGATGGAATCCACCTTGCCGTAGGTAAGGCCGGTAGTGCGCCCACGCTTGCGGACTGACATGTCGATGCTGGCAGAGGCTTTGCCACGGACCGGGCCGATCTCGGTAATCTCGCAATCGTGAGCGCGGTTGGTGATTCGCGCCACGGCGCCGTCCACGTGATCACTCAGAGTGGAACGAAGCAAGCTGCCGATGATATCTGCGGGACAGTTACCATTATCGACACGGGAAGGTTGGCATATGCTGTCACCGACGGACCATTTTTCCGCCAATACGTGATAGTTGCTCAGCATGAGGATTTCGCTGGTATCCCGATCCCGCACCAGACAGCCGAGCGTGCCCACATAGACGTAACCATCAACGGCCTTGCAGGGACCAATACTGATACCGCCCACCAGTGGATCGTAAGTGCCGGTGTCCGCCTTGGGCGCTAGTTCGGCCACCGGCACCGCCAGCTGATGGAGCACGAAACGACGCTCGATGACATCCGTTTTTACGCCGTTGATGGTTGCGGGGATCTTCTCCTTTGCCGGGACATCCTTTTTCTTTTCCACATAGACACGAATGGCGATCTCATCGGTCTTTTTTCCCTTGACGAATTTCGGGCCCACGTCCACTCCGGTCACGCCGGGGCGGGAAAGCAAATCACTCTCTTTCTCAGATTTGATACGGCGAATTTCGGCATAGGTTTTCATCGGTTGCCTCCTGATCGGAAAAACGGGTCAAGATGAAGGAGTGTGATTGATGCCCACCAGCTCTACGTCCAGGCGCCTTGCCCCGGGGAGTCCGTAGCCGTTGGTGGTGCGTGGCCGCGCTTGGATTTCGAAGGCGAAGGCGCAGAAGGTCTTGCCGGGAGGCAACCAGGCACCACTGTCGGGCTTCAGCTCGGCGGTGACGTAGTCGTCCAGATCGGGGGCCACTGCATCGGCGGTCCCGTAGAAGGTGTCCCCGTGGATGGTTTCGTCATAGTTCATGGTGAGTGGCTGGACGGGGGCCACCACGTCACTCACCGGTACCGATGTATTGGCGCCGCGCAGGACGGTCAGCCGGTAGTCTTGGAGGAAGCCGCCCGGTTGCCGCACCCGGTATTTCACGGTCAGGGGTGTATCGGGAGCGGATAGCTCGAACAGGGCGCATTCGGTGGGTGATTCGTCACCCAGCGTGATGCCATCGATCTCCCCCGTCACGGGGCGGCTGTCCAGGTAGAGCTGGACGGTGTCCGTCGCATCGCTGATCCAGTTGCCGTCCTTGTCGTAGCCGTCGATGCGGAACTCCACCGTCCGGGGATCCTCGTCCGGCAGGTAAAGGCTCCTTTCGTACAGGGCGCTGGCGAGCTGGATCTTGCGGGTTCGCTTGGCGATGATCCAGCCGGGATCGGACTCGATGTTCAGGTAATACTCCACCTGTCGGGGAGGCCCTCCATCCACCCCCAGGGGAAGGGTGGTGAAGGGGCCCACCTTGGTGCCGGAGTAGCCCGGTGAGCCGATATCGGCGATCTTGATGTGGGAGTAGGGTTGCTTGACGAACCGCCACTCCCCTCCGGGACGCCGATAGCGAATGGTGTAGTATTTCACCGGTGTGGGTGTTTCCTCGAAATCGATGAAACAGGCAAACAGATCCAGCGTCCCGCTCCAGGCTCCCCGGACGATGTTCGGGCCGGTGGGGTTGGTGGCGGTGATCCGTCCCTCGGGATCGAGCGTGTTTCCCACACCATTGAGGGTCCAGATGTTGCCGATGCTCTGGATGGCCCTGCCCCCCTGGCAGGCAGCGGGCCCCGGCCTGAGTGCGTCCTCGGGGAAGCAGAGATTGATCCGTTTCAGGTTGGGAATGTTGGCGAACAGTGCGGTTTCGAACAGAAAATCGGGTCCATCTTCGGTTCCGTTCACCACCTGGACGATGAGATCCGGGCGCAGTTCGGTTTCCTGCGGGCCGCCACCGGTCGGTTGATCGCCGACCTCTTCGCTGATGTCCGGCATTCCCCAGCTGAACCGGAAAATATAGTTGCCCATTTCGTCCGTCACCGCCAGGCCCAGGACTTTGCGATCTCCGGAGCCCGTATAGGGGCCTCCCCCCAATTCGCTGGCGGTGCGGTCGTATTCGATGAAGCGAAGCAGCAGACCGGGCTGGTTTTTCATCGAACAGCGGGGGCGAAACTTGTCTTTGTATTTCAGCAGATCCGGGATGGAGGACTGGACTTTCGAAATGGCAGGGTGCTCGACCTCCATTGCCCTGGACAGGACGCTTCTCACCCTCGGCCGGTGGCTCGTCTCAGGGGGCGCAATTCCCAAGGGGATCATCATTGGCCGGAAGGCAAAGGGATCGGGTTCGGGATCCGGAATGGGGGGGCGTTTCTCGAACGCCCGGATTCGCTCCGGGTAGAGCCGTTTCAAGGCATCACGAACCGAGGGATACTTCAGCGCTTCTTGCAGTTGCTCCGGCAGGTCGATCACCATGTCGAAAAGGAAACATGGATTGAAAAGACATTTTCCGGAATAGCTGCGCGCCCTGCCATGGAGTACATATTCCGAAGGGGATTCCGGCATGGAACAGGTGAGAATCAGATCGTCGTAATCCTGATCCCCTCCCGAGTCGTTGGAAAAGATGTCGAACAGGATCCTTCCTTCATGGCGAAAGGGTTTCCCGAGACGTTCGGCCGACTGGCGCCAGGAAGCCCCTCTCCTTTTGGGTAGATGCTCGATGGTGATGGTCCATTGCGAACCGTCGACATCCAGCGGCGAAAGGTTGTTTCCCACCACATAGATGCCGTCGGCGTTGTCGCTTCCTTTGATGCGAAAGCGTTGTTTGAAGCTGGCGTTCTTGCTTTTGACGGAAACGGTCCAGTTTCCTTGCATGGTGATGGACATGATCGATTCTCCTGAAATCCTTTATGGCTGGTTCAAACGAGATCCGGCCAAAAACATGACGGATCAAACCCCGTTACGGTGGTCCTCGAGTTTCTTCCATTACCTCGGTGTGAAAGCGGAAAACCCCGGCCTTCTTCTTGTTCATCCGCAGATGGTGGAGGCAGGGAATGTCATCCGAGTGAAGCACGCTCCCTGTGCCGGCATCATCCTGCCGGCCTGATGATTAAAGCGTAGGACAGAGAAGGAGCGGGGGGTTAGGATTTTTTTGCAAACGGCTGGTGGTTTTTTGCGAGTATCAAAGGGGGTTGCAGGTCAACGGTGATTTTTTTCCATTGTTTGGGGCGAGCAATGGACGGTGGCTCCCTTTTTTCCGTACGCCTGGACAGTACTTGGTACAAACCTTGTGCGTGCTTTGGCTTTCGCGAAAGCATCTCTTTGCCGGCCCGGACTTGGGGAGGGTTTTTCCGTCTGATTTCTGCAATGCTCCTTGTATCGGGAAGGGCTCATGCCCACGAGGCGGCGGAACATCCGGGTGAAGTAGGAGGGATCCCGAAAGCCCACGGTGTAGGCGATATCTTGCACGGACGCATTGGGGTTGTGTAGCAGCTGTTGCGCTTTGCGGATACGGTACTGGACCAGGTAGTCCCGAAAGGTCATGCCATGTTCCTTTTTGAAGATACGGCTGAAGGTGCTGGTGTTCATTCCACAGAGCGAGGCAACCTCCTTTTCGGCGATTTTTTCATGGCAATGTTTTTCCACGAATGAGCAGGCGGCGAGTGTGCTCTTTCTCGGATTGGCATTGAGCCGAAGCTCCACTGGAACCGGACTGGGGAGGCGGCCGATGGCTTGGGCCTGGCCGGCCTGCTTCGACGAGATCGAACTTTCCGCGCTGGTCAGCAGTTCCTGATGGGAGAATGGCTTGACCAGATAGTCCCACAGGCGATTGCGGAGGGCCCATACGGCCAATGCCTCGGAGTGTTGTTCCGTGACCATGATGACGGGGATCGACGGGAAGCGTTGCCTAACCTGCTGGAGCAGAGTGAGCCCGGGAGTGTCGGGATAGTCATACTCGAAGCAAAGCAGTACGGGGGTGAGTTGGGCTACCTTTTCCACGAGCCTTCCTCCATCGTTGGCGCGGCAGACCGGCCACCGTTCGGCGAGGTAGCGGTAGAGGCCGGGCTTGTCCTGCTGTACCCTGAGATCTACCCACAATATCCGAGATGTACTCACCTTTTTATCCTGAAAAGAGAGGAAGGGGATTTTGCTCGCTGGGAGATGATGTCAATCATGTTCCCATTCCTGCGCCTCTTTCTTCACCAGCATCCGGAGGATATCCCACAGTTCCTCGATTCCATGAAAGGCCAGATGAGTCTCTGATTCGGGCGTTTGAATGGTTCCGGTCATATCATCGCTTCTGTCGTTGAAGTGATATATCCGAACGATGAAGCTTTGCACCACCATGGTTGTCTTTTCTCGTTGCGGTTTCCAGTTAAGTACAAAAATTACCACATGGTAACTTACGAATTGCTTACAAAATGGACGAAAAGCGGTGCCGTCCGGCGTGTGGCGACCAAGGAAAAACCGGCGGGTGGGTGCGCGAGGCCACGCCATCGATGGTCCGTTAAGCCCCATTTCAGCCTGGCCGGCTAATTTGACGAACATCGAAGTGATTGAACGAGGAGGGGTGTCTCTTGGCCGTACGTCGATGTCTGCCATCCGGCGCATGCCAGTGGGTGCGGGTCTGGAACCTTCCGGTGAGGATCGTCCATTGGTCTATGGTGGCTTGCTATGTCATCGCCTGGTCCACGCGCAGCAGTCGCTATCTCGATATTCATGTCTTTGCCGGTTACACCCTGGGTGGGCTGGTGGGATTTCGCCTCGTCTGGGGTGTGATAGGGGGACCTTATGCCCGGTTCCGGGATTTCCGGTTCGGCTGGCGGCAAGTGCTCGGCCATCTCCGGACCGTTCTGCGCGGTGAGGCGGAGCCTTTCATCGGCCACAACCCAGCCGGTAGTGTAATCATCTATCTTCTGCTGGCTTTCAGCGCCGTCGTGGCGGTCACCGGACTGTTGACCCTGGGAGCAGAGGAGCGGCAGGGCCCCTTGGCCGGTGTGGCATCCTTCGCGTGGGGTGAGTGGTTTCATGGTTTGCATGAGGGACTGGCCTGGTTCACATTGGTGATCGTCTCCGTCCATCTGGCTGGCGTCGCGGTTGAAAGTGTGCTGCTGCGGGAAAACCTGGTTGCGCCCATGATCAGCGGGTTCAAACGGTCCGTGACGGCGGCCGTCTCGGTTCCGCCACGACGCGGAACAGGAGCAGTGCTGCTGTTGGCGATCGCCCTGTTCGGCGCGTATTGGTTCGGCGGATACCTGACGGCGAGCGCCGACGATCCCTATCGTCCTTTCACCGGCCCTGCCCTGGCTCAGGATTCCGCCTGGATGGAAGAGTGCGGCGGTTGTCATCTCGCCTATCATCCCAGTCTCCTGCCCGAACGTTCCTGGGTGATGCTGTTACGACAGCAGGCATCCCATTTCGGGGAAGATCTCTTTCTGGATGCGGAAACCCTCTCCCGCCTGGAGCATTTTGCCGTTGCCAATGCTGCGGAACGGGCGGCCACGGAAGCGGCATGGAAGATGAATCGCACCATTCCGGGAGCGGAAATCCCGCTAAGGATTACCGGGACACCGTACTGGAAACAGAAACACCAGGGATTGCCGGAGTCCGTATGGCGGCATGAAAGTGTCGGTGGGCGGAGTCATTGTGAGGCTTGTCATCTGGATGCGGAGGCGGGAACCTTCGAGGATGCTGCCATGCGCCTGCCCAACGGGTTCTGAACAATCGAGGAAGGGATTTCAGTTTCATTTCATCTCGGTTTCCTAAGCTGATATCAACATCTGTAATGATCGGAGAGAAAGAGGATGATCGGAAAATCGGCGATTCTTGTCGTGTTGTTGTCGGTATCCCTCGGCGTGCAGGCGGACGCCGTCGATGAACTTCTGTCGGAATACCGGGCGAAGGGTGCCGTGACATTCGATGCAACGGCGGGAAGATCGCTTTGGTTCAGGGAATTCAGTGCGCCAAAAGGGGGAAAACCGAGAAGCTGTACCAACTGCCATACCGATGACCTGCGCAAGCGGGGCAAACATGTCCGCACCGGAAAGCCTATCGAGCCGATGGCACCGTCCGTCAATCCGAGGCGGCTGAAAGAGAGGAAAAAGATCGAAAAATGGCTGTTGAGAAATTGCAAATGGACGCTGGGCAGGGAGTGTTCTCCCCAGGAGAAAGGGGACCTGCTCAGCTTTCTTCGAGCGCAGTGAACGCGTATGACTGAATCGAGGTGATTCGATGAAATCCAGAAAAAATTTTTTCATGGCGGCGGGACTGGGTCTCGTCCTCGCAGGAGTGGGTGGAAACGTGTTCGGTGATGAAGGTGAGGGAGGATTCCTTGCCCGATGGTTCAATGGAAAAGACAGCGGTGTCGCCCCTGTCGACAACCCCCTTTATCTCGAGGAGTGCGGGGGTTGTCATTTTGCCTATCAGCCCGCCCTGCTGCCGGCACGATCCTGGCAAAAAGTGATGTCGCAACTCGATGATCACTTCGGTGAAAATGCAGAGCTTCCCGAGGATGAGCGAAAGGAGATTGACCGTTATCTGAAGGACAATGCGGCGGAGCACTCGGACAGCAAGATTTCACGGAAATTTCTGCGCTCGTTGGGCAGAGGGCAGACTCCGTTGCGGATATCCCGGATTCCCTATTTCGTGAAGGAGCACGACGAACTGCCGCGAAGGATGGTCCAGGGGAACCAGGAAGTGGGTTCCTTCAGCCGCTGCGATGCATGCCATGTCGATGCCGCCAGCGGACGGTTCGACGAGCACGAGGTGCGCATTCCCGGGTTCGGCCGATGGGAGGACGATTGATCGATTCGGCAGCGGATCAGTTTCCGGATCGGTGCGCTTTTTGTTTGCGTGGCTTTCGGTGAGCCTTTTGGGTGTGATCCAGGATCGTTTGGTAGAGCCGAACCGTTTTTTCCCCGGGCATGATGCCGAGAGAGGAGGCCAGAACCTTGCGGCATTGCTCGTAGGTGGCCAGGGCTTCGGCATGGTTTTCAGATTTGAAGCAAGCCCGCATGAGAGAACGGTAGAAGATTTCGGCGAGCGGATCCAGCTGCAGGCCGCAGCGGTAACAGTCGGCGGCACGCTCCCAATTCCCTTGCTCTTCCCAGTAACGGCCAAGGGTGAGGATGGTCCGGATCAAGCGGTTTCTAAGCCGTTCTGCGGGTGCAATCGACCATGGGCGTCCCGCCTCGCTACCGAGAAAGGGGCCTTTGAACAGCCGTTCCGCCCTGCTGGTGAGTGTCAGGATGAGATCGGGATCCGTGTCCGGAGCGGCCAGTGCCTGATTGATGCGGTCGAGCACCTGCTCCAGACAGCGGATATCCACCCAGACGTGGCGCGGATCAAGACTGAGATACCCATCCTTCAGGATTACCGATTCTTCGATGCCGAGCAGCTTGCGCAAGCGATGCAACGTGGTGTGCAGCGATTTCAGCGCGGTGTCCCCGTCGGCATCCGGCCACAGGGCATCGATCAGCTTTTCCTGGGCGATGTCTTCGCCACCCATGGCGATGATTGCTTTCAACAGCTCGAGTGGACGGTTTTTGGTTTGGGTGGTAGCGAGAGGTTCACCGTTCAGTTGCAGGGCGAAACGGCCGAGAGTGAATACGCGGATGGGAACGGGCCATTGTTCAGGAACCGTCACCGGATTTTGAGGCAGGATACCCGCCTGACGGATCAAATGCTGGACATGCGATACCTCGATGTTCTGTTCCAGTATGGCGTGAAAGGCCGTTTCCATTCGAGCGGGAGGCAACCATAGTGGCAACCCGAATCCCCCTTTTCTGCCCAGGGAAAGTGCTTGATGTAGAAGCGGCATGGCTTTTTCGCGATCTCCCATTTCGAGCAAGAAACAGCCTTTCGAGAAAGTGCAGTAATAAAGAAGTTGTCGATGCGGAATTCCACCGACCCATGGAATGGGGGCTTGCTCGAGGAGCCGCAGGGCGGTCACATGTTCACTCGCAGCGAACAGGGCGTGGGCCAAGGCGTAGCGGCACAACGCGACGGGATAAACGGAACCGATGGAAACCGCGATCTCCAAGGCGGCATGTGCATGCTCTTTGGCTTGAGACGGCTCGTGTTCCAGCATTGCGCGCCAACTCATCAAGATCTGGTAGAGTGCGGTATCCAGGTCGGGGGGGTTGGGTGACAATCGTTGGTTCATTTTGTTCAGGTAGCCGTCAGCGGTGTGAAGTTCTCCGCGGACCAGGGAGGCGGCTGCGCCGGTGGCGAGGAGCCAGTTCTCCAGTATGGTGATGTGGGCTTTTCCTGCCAGTGCCAAGCCTTCTTCCACTCGTTTGATGCTGTCGATGTATTCCCCCCTGAGGAGATCGCAATAGGCCACTGTGACCAGAATGGTCATTCGGACTTCGGGAGTGATATCGACGGATCTCCGGGCGACCGGCTCGAATAGCTGGATCGTTTCTATCCAGCGAAGCAGTTCCCCCTGCCCGATCATGAGATGGCAGGAAGCCACGCCGAGCTGCCACCGAAGATCCAAGTCTAGCGGAGACTGCCAAAGGTATCGGGCCCTTTTCATCAATCCCGGGAGCAGCGGATGGGTCGGTTTTCTGAAATACAGGCCCATCAAAAGGTTGGCAGTCACCTTGGCCTCGATCACCGGAGAAGGAATCCTGTGCTGTGGATGGATTCGTTCGAATCTTTTCAACCACGAATCGATGCTTCGGTGATTGTGCTGTGTGATCCAAAGCAGCCGCAATGCGTCGGCGATAGAGAGGTACATGCCGGTTGCATCCTGTTCCGCTGCGAACAGAGAAAATGCACGGGAAAATCGTTTTTCTGCTTCCGGTTCCGAGTGAATGCTCAAGCACATCGCCTGCCAATAATTAAGCCACCCGGAACGACTCCGCCATCGGTGAGGCAGACGTGCAAGCCATCCTCCCAACGTTTGTAAACGCCCTTGTGACAACAGAAGGGGGGCTTGGCGAATGATGGTGCGGATGGCCTCCTCCCATGCTTCCGATAGCAGCAGCAAATCGATGGCTGGTTCCGGCTGCCCGGATCGGAGCAATGTCCGGGCGGCTTGGAGGTGAAAGGTTCGTCGCTGTTCGCGGTTCCATGTGGCTAGACCGCGGGAAAGCAGGAATTCCCGGAATAAGGGATGGTACTCATAGATTCGGTTTTCGCCGCCACGGTAGGTGATGAAATAGTTACGTTGAAGAAGGCGCTGGAAAATGCTTTCCGCGCGTTGGTGATCGGTAAATTCGGTGACGGCGGGGTAAGACATGCGAGGCAGCAGTGCTGACTTGAGCAAGAAGTCTTGTTCCTCCGGGTCTGCCTTGTCGAACAGTTCATTGGCAAAATAGTTGAAAATGGTTTCGCGGGCGCAGCCATTGGCTGTGTTGAGAGAGACATCCTCATTTTCGATGGCCTGTAGCATCAGGACGAGTCCCGCAGCCCAGCCACGGGCCCGTCGATGAAGTGATGCGATCAGCGCCTTTGGGTGTTTGTGTCGATCACCGGCTTCGAACAGACGGGCGATCCCTTGGGATTCTTTTTCTGTGAGCCGGAGCAGGCTCCAGTCCATGTGATCGGCTACCCTTGCAGCCAGCAAGGATGCAAACCAGGCGGGTGGGGTGTTGCGGCTCAAAAAGATGATTTGAATTCCCGCAGGAATCTCCTTCAATGCTTCTTTGAAAGCAGAATAAAGCGGTGAGCCAGTGGGCAGCTCCTGAAAGTTGTCGAAGACGAGTATCGCAGGTGGTTTCAGGTAAGAGTAAAGCGTCTCAAAGTAGTGACTGACAAAGGCTTCCAGCTGGCCAAGTTGGTTCGGTAACAGGCGCTGTGTTTGGAGAATCCTGCCAGGGATCAGGGTCCTGGCTGCTTGGCCGAGATAGTGAAAAAAGGTTGCGGGATCGGCATCGCCAGTGTCCAGTTGAAACCAAAGGTAGCGTTTATCGTGATTGCTCAGGTAGTCGGCTACCAAGGTGGTTTTTCCAGAACCTGCCGGTGCGGATATCCATATCGCCGATAGCTCTTCTCTCCCTTCAAGCCAACGGAGGAGACGTGTACGGGGATAGATCCGCTTGATCCGTGGCGGTGTTGTTTTTGCCAGCCGAAAAGGCTTGTCACGACGTTCCATCTTGCTGGATTTTTCCGTTCCGATTCGTTCTCGGTACAGTGCTGATTTGGCCATTGTGCCGGAGAAAAGGTGATAGATGAAGCCCTTGAGAAAATATGCTAAGGTGTGATTTTGTTAACAAAAAAAAGAGCAGGGATGTGTCATGCTGAGAAGAATTTTGCCGTTCGCTTCGACCGTTGTAACGATACTGCTTTTCAGTTCAATCTGGGCCGTGTCTGCCTATGCCGCCTCTCCATGCAAGGGGCTTTCCAAAACCCGGTGTGGCACCCAGTCGGGATGTAGTTGGGTAGACAGCTATAAGACAAAAAGCGGGACCCGTGTGAAAGGGTATTGTCGCGCCAAACCTGGTAAGGGTGAGAATCGGCTTGAAGATCACAAGTCTGTAAAATCCTTTTCAAAAGGTACCCATGCTGGCAAGAAAAAGGGCCATTCCAATGGCAACAAGACAAAAGAAAAACTTTCCAAGTAAATTCTGTAAAGGGTGAGACGACCGGATTCGGTTTGCTGAGAGAGCGGAAGGTAATTCCTGACTATTTCCGGACAATAACGGCTCGATCTCCATGATGGAGATCCGCTTCATAAGCTGTGAAACAAGGGGTAAGAGGTCTTCGTCACGGTGATTGAACCGGAACGAAACTTCACCCGATTAAAAGGTGGAAAAATTTACGGGGACCACTGCGGTACGAACAGAACCAATGTTTCGCATAACTCCAGAACCCCTCGAACCCGTGGATGTGTGCCCTGCCTTTGGGGCGACCTCCTTTCTTGCAAACGGCAATATGGTTGCCCTGGACTGCCAGCGACGCATACGCATGCCAATCGTCCGTATAGTACAGACTGACGGGCCGAGTATGCTCACGGACCAACGTGATGATCTCCGCTCCGCTGCGGCCCCGTGCCGGAAAAACCCGGAGCTGGCCGTTGTGATTGAGAATGCCCAGCACGATAACTTTGCCGGTGGCACCCCGGCCTCGCTTACCCCCAAACATCGTCTCATCGCATTCCACCGTGCCCTGAAACGGCTCCCGGCACCGCTCCTCATACGCACCGCCCGGATGAGACGGAAAAAACTTTCAATCGTCGGTGGCGAGGCCGGGCCTCGAAAACGCACCCGGTAGCTCGGCACTCCAAGCACGAAATATTCAATCAGCTTGCGCTTGCTGGCGACCGGAAGTCGACCGGCATCCCAGACCGTCGTCCACGTGTAACGCCGGCCGCACCGGCGACACTTGAAGCGCCCGTCACCAAGCTTCCAGGCCCAGGTATATCCGCATCCTGTACACTGTCTCATGCACAGACCAGACTACTAAGCCCGGTCCGATTTGCTCAGGAATTACCAAGCGGAAATAGCAGCTGTTCTACAGGGGTATGTGAGATGTTTCAGCGGAAAACCTGCTGGCGGGCGGTGTCGCGTATTGCAATTACTGCTGGGTGTTTCAGTTTTCGCTCTGCTGAGATGGCGTAGAATTGTTCACGAACGTTTTCTGTTCTACCAACGATTTCGACTTTGTATTGCCGAGTCACCTCATTTTCGATAACAGTCGGGGCTGTGAAGATTCCCACTCCCGCCTGACCAAATGCCTTCATCAAGGCACTGTCGTCGAATTCTCCAATCAGGTTGGGGCGAAGCTGTAGGTCGTCGAACCATTGGGTGAGGCTGCTGCGGATGGCGGTTTCATGGGTGGGCAGTAATAGAGGGGCATCCTTCAGGGAGTGAGGGAATCCCGCCCGGTGAACGTTGGCCAGTGAAGAGGCGGCGAAGAAAGTGGTTCCGCACTCCCCAAGAAGATGGTTGAAGGCGCGCACGTTGCTGGCCGGACTGATAGGGCGATCTGTGAGCAGCATATCCAGCTTATGGATGGCGATATCCGCCAGAAGACTCTCCAGTTTTCCTTCCCGACAGATGATATGTACTGGCTCCGGCAGCTGTAATGCGGGTTCCAGCAGTCGGTGAGCGATTAGCTTGGGGATGACGTCGGTGATTCCCACCAGGAAGCGTAGAGGACGCCCCGCTGGCCTGCTGCCCAGCAGATCTTCCAGTTCTGCGCCTAGCAGAAAAATGTCTTCGGCATATTCTAATACCGTGCGGCCGACTTCGGTTAACACCAGTTTGCGACCCGAGCGGGCGAATAAGCGGCTGCCCAGGTTTTTTTCAAACTGTTTCAGCTGACCGCTGATGGTCTGCGGCGTGAGATGCAAGAGTTCGGCTGCCCGGGCGATGCTTCCCTGTTTGGCCACTGTCCAGAAATAGCGCAGGTGTTTATAGTTGAGTCTAGCCATTTATCTTCGAAAATTTCGAATGTTTATCAAATAATATTCGAGTTTTATATAAGCAAGCAAGTCCCTATACTGTTATCCCCATGCGGGTTATGCCAAAGAACCTTCGTGCTGAGGGTTTTGGTGGAGAGCCCATTTGTTCCGAATTGAAACCTGAGGTGACCCATGAATATCGTTAACTCTTCCGTTACTCGCTCGCAGACGTCGGCGCTAGCCACCAACAAGGTGCTGCGGAACACTTATGCATTGTTGTCCCTGACATTGCTTTTCAGCGGGGCAGTGGCGGGGATCTCAATGGCCCTGAATCTTCCTCATCCCGGTCTGATAATCTCGCTGGCGGGTTATTTTGGCCTTTTGTTTCTCACCACCAAGTTCCGTAACAGTGCCATTGGCCTGCTTTGCGTATTTGCCCTGACCGGTTTCATGGGATATACCCTGGGCCCGATTCTCAATCAGTATCTGGCGTTGTCCAACGGCTCCTCCATCGTGATGACGGCACTGGGAGGAACGGGGGCCATCTTCCTCGGGCTGTCGGCCTATGCACTGGTTTCGCGCAAGGACTTCAGTTTCATGGGGGGATTCCTGATGGTGGGAATTCTGGTCGCCTTTCTTGGTGGCCTGGGGGCGCTGTTCTTCGAGATGCCGCTCCTGTCATTGGCGGTTTCGGGCATGTTTGTATTGCTGATGTCGGGCCTCATCCTCTATGAGACTAGCAACATCATCCATGGAGGAGAGACCAATTACATCATGGCAACTGTCACGCTGTATGTCTCTATCTACAATTTGTTCCTGAGTCTGCTCCAGCTTTTGGGCGTCTTTTCGGGAGAGGAGTGAAGAACAACGGGAGCAATGGAGCAATAAAGAGACAGGTACTTTTTGGTGGCTCGTCCAAGGTCTTGCGCCAGGGAGAAGAGGCCACAGCCGCTGCAGGGTGGGGGACCCTGCAGCGTGCTTTTTTTTTACCTGAGGCCTTTCAAGAAGGGGGGCGAGGGCAGAGTTGATGGCCATGTGGCGGCCTGCGCAGGCCTTTTTCTTGAATACATTTCGCAAGGTAGTCTCTCCCTCTACTCAACAACCCGGCATCCTTCTCGGGGATAGCCTTCTCATCGGCCTTGAAAGCGGGCCGGTTTCTCGCACTGAGTACTGAATAGGCGGTATCATTACTCCACCCAGTGAACGCACCGTCTGCCGGGATGTGGATCGGTGCGGGCCTGTTTGAATATCTGACCCAAGGGAAACGCTTTTTCTGACATGACGACAGATCCGGATTTGCAGCATTCGAACGACCATCCTGCTCTGGAAAAAAGGGTAATCTATGCGCCGTGGGAACGGGCATTTGAAAGAATCCTTACCCCTTTCGAAGAGTTTATTCACCGGCAGACTACCAGTGGTTTGCTGCTGATGGCTTGTGCAGTATTGGCCCTGGTGGCTGCAAACAGTGCTCTGGCAGAGCTCTATGGTCATTTGGTCCACACTCCCGTTGGCATCAGCATAGGGGGATGGACGCTGGAAAAATCCCTCCAGCACTGGGTCAACGATGGTCTGATGGCGCTGTTTTTCTTTGTGGTGGGACTCGAGCTGAAGCGGGAGATGCTGGTTGGAGAACTGGCGTCCCCCAGCCAGGCAATACTGCCGATTATGGCGGCCATTGGCGGCATGGTAGCTCCTGCGCTCATCTATTTCGCCATCAACGGAGGAAGTGATGCGGTCAAGGGCTGGGGCATCCCCATGGCGACCGACATTGCGTTCGCTGTGGGAGCGTTGGCGATATTGGCGAGCCGTGTTCCCAAGGCGTTGATCACCTTCCTGGTTGCCCTCGCCATTGTGGATGACCTTGGGGCGGTGATTGTGATTGCACTGTTCTATACTGAGGAGATTGTTGCGAGTGCACTGGGAATGGTTGCATTGCTGCTGGGGATCCTGGTGGTGTTCAATTTTGCCGGCATTCGCAAGCCGCTGCCCTATTTCCTGGTAGGAATCCTGCTCTGGTTTGCGATGCTGAAATCCGGGGTCCATGCCACTTTGGCCGGGGTCATCACGGCATTCACCATTCCGGCACGCCCCAAGTATGACCCGTCGTTGTTCAGTCAGCATGTCAAGGAGCTGATTGCCCGTTTCGACAAAAGCTACCGCCCTGGCGAGAGCATCATGAAGAACGAAGAACAAAGGGCCATCGTCCAGACGCTTGAAAACGGTGTGCAGCTGGTAGAGACACCCCTGCAGCGGTTGGAACACAGTATGCACATGCCGGTGGCGTTTCTGGTGATCCCCATTTTTGCGTTTATCAATGCCGGGATTCCCATTGATTTCGGTGCATTTGGTGAGACCTTACAGCACCCGGTCGCCCTTGGGGTTATGCTCGGGCTGGTATTGGGCAAATTTATCGGTATCACCGGGGTGAGCTGGGTGGTGCTGAAACTGGGAATGGCCAAGTTGCCGATGGGTACCTCCTTCAGCCAGATCGCCGGGGTTTCGTTGCTTGCTGGCATTGGTTTCACGATGTCCATCTTCATCGCGGAGCTTGGTTTCGCCGGACAGCCGGAGAACTTGTTGATGGCCAAGACGGGCATTCTGGCGGCGTCTTTGCTTGCGGGGCTGAGTGGTTACCTATGGCTGTTTCTGGCTAGCAAATCCAGGCCGGGATAATCGCATGGATGTAGAATAACCGCGAATGGAAACCCACACCTTTTTCCTCTATTTGCTGGTTATTCTGATCTCGGCTCGCCTGTTTGCCGAGCTGGCGGTACGGATGAAAGCCCCGGCGGTGATTGGCGAGTTGATGGCAGGTGTCGTTCTGGGGCCAAGCCTGTTCGGCTGGATTGAGCCCCACGAGACCATTCGCCTACTGGCGGAGATTGGTGTCATCATGTTGTTGTTTGAGGTGGGGTTGGAGACCGATCTCAAGCGGTTGGTGCGAACCGGTGCCAAGTCTCTTGCTGTTGCCTTGATCGGTTTCTTTTTGCCCCTCCTGCTGGGTTTCCTGCTCAGTTACTACCTGTTCGGACTTTCCCTGTTGGTCTCGCTGTTCATAGGCGGGACATTGACTGCCACCAGTATCGGTATCACGGTTCGAGTATTGACTGATCTAAAACGGCAGCAGAGCACGGAGGGGCAGGTGGTGCTCGGTGCGGCAGTCATCGACGACGTGATGGGGGTCCTGCTGCTGGCACTGTTGTATGAGTTTTCCACTGGCGGCGGGGTGAGCCTGGTGAATGCAGGGAAAGCGCTGATCTTCATCGCTGCCTTCTTTGTTCTGGCGCCGATCGTGGCGAAAATGCTCTCCGTACTCATTCGTCGTTTTGACCGGGTAAGTGAGATTCCCGGCTTGATCCCTACCACCATCGTTTCACTGATCCTGTTTTTTGCCTGGATGGCACATGCCATTGGGGCACCCGAGCTTTTGGGCGGGTTTGCGGCTGGCCTGGCCTTGTCCCGGCGTTTTTTCATGCCGCTTGGTGTGGCACTGCGAAGCGACGAGGGATTTGCAGAACGAATCGACGATCAGATGCGGCCGATTATTCAGCTGATGACGCCCATCTTTTTTGTCTATGTAGGGCTCTCCCTCAACCTTCGGGAGATTGACTGGGGTTCTTCCTTTATCTGGATATTCTCTTTTTCCCTGATCCTGGCGGCGGTGGTCGGCAAGATCGGGGGAGCGCTGTTTCTCAAGGAGTCCTGGTCCACTCGCTGGATGATAGGGGTGGCCATGATCCCCAGGGGAGAGGTGGGTCTGATCTTCGCGGAGCTCGGTCGCATGAGCGGTATTTTCAACAACGAGATCTATGCGGCCATGGTGCTGGTGATCGCATTGACCACGCTGTTGCCACCTTTTGTGATGAAGTGGTTCTACGGGCGTTACGGGGAAAGAATGGCGGAGTCAACCAGTTCGTCCGGTTAGAATGAGCGCGCCTTGTAAAGTCCCTTCGCAAAAATTCTTTTACAATTCTTCAATTTTTCCTCATCACTAGCCGATACGAGCTATAGTTGGAACAAAGGGCTGCCCGAAGAACATGGTCGTTTGACGGGAAAGTGCTTCCGCTTCAAAGAAGGTCCCTCTCATGAATAAGCCTGTCTGCTTTCTGTTGGCACTGTTGGCTTTGTGGCCTGCTGTTTCTGCGATCGCCAGCGTACCTCCACCACCGGTCAATCAGCAAATCGGTTTTCCCGATGTGGTGATGAACGACTTGACCTGGGAGGAGTGTCTGGCATGCCACGGTGATCCCGAGAATGCACCGTTGCCGGTCAAGCGGGGTTACCTGCCGGATCGACACCATCTCCGGGTGGATACCCCCATCGAGGAGTACTCAGATTCTCCGTTTCCGGAGAAATCGCCCGACGGCACCCACACGTGCCTCACCTGCCACCGGGTTGATTGGGTCGAGGATCCCGATCGTCCGGCAGGAGGCTATTTCGTATTCGCACAGGATCTTGGAACTGCCGAATCCCGTAACTGCCTCAACTGTCACCGGCAGTGGAACAACGTCACTTCGGTGCATCATTTCACGCAGAAGGCGCAGGAAGCCAGATGCCACCTCTGCCACGGCAATGTGATCAACGACCCCAATGACGATCACTACATACCGGATACCGGTATCGTGAATGTCACGCCTCGGCCGGGGTTCGGGAGCGGTGAAATCGGGGAGACCGGTGAGAAACGAGGAGGGTGCCGGTACTGTCATGGGGGCGGTATCGATGATGCCACCGGTATCGAGGTGCCGGTCAACCCTAGGGGAAACGCCAACAATGCCACCCATCACGGCACCGGCATCGGGATGGGCGGCACCAAGTCGGCGCACGACTGCCTGCTTTGCCACAACTGGGGGTTGGAGCCGGGCCCGTTGAACGGGCCGTACAATATTCGGGGGTGTGAACGTTGCCACGGGATCAGTTCGCTGCACAACATACAGTTCGATCCCGTGGGTGACGGCATCGTTCCCGGGGAGGAGGCCCCCTTCTTCGGCCACGTGGGCAACAACCTGGATTGCCGGGGGTGCCATGGTCCCAACCCTACGTTCCCGCATGTGCCCTATCCCGGTGATCCGGATTACGACCACCTCGGCGACGAGAGTGACTGTCTGGGGTGTCATCGCAACGGTGACTATGCGGCGGGCATACAGGCGGCCTCCGCCGGTGCGGAATCCACTTTCGGTCCGGTGGTTCCCTACCTGTCCGGGATCAGCCAGAAGCGGGTGGTGGCGGATCGGTCCACCGTCCTGACACTGACCGGTTCGGCATTTCATGCGGAAGGGGATCCGCTCGAGGTCCCGGTGCGAGTGATGTTGCTGCCCCCTTCGGGAGATCCGATCGAGATCGTTCCTACTGCGGTTACTCCAACGCTGCTGGAGTTCAATCTTCCCGCCCATCTCGCTCCGGGAAGTTATGCGGTGAAGGCGGTGAAAGGGAAGATGGGGAGCAATATCGTGCCGTTGGTGGTTTTGCCCGCGGTCGTACTCGAAGAGGCCCATTGTCGTGGTGAACGGGTCACGCTCACCGGCAAGGGCTTTCTCGGGTATCTGGATGCCGAATCTTCGGGTACGGAGGTTTTGGTGGCGGAACGCGGGGAGCGGTGTACGGTGATATCCTGGACGGACCAGCGGATCGAGGCGATCTGCCCCTCACTGGACGATGGGGAGACCGTAAGGGTGGAAAGCCTTTTCGGGACGGCTTCCGGTACCGTCAGCTGTACCGACAGTGAGGATGCCTCGCGCCCGCGCTGGTGGTCGATCTGGAGTTGGTGGCGTTCGTGGAGCTGGGCGCGACGGTAGTTCGGTTTGCCCGAAGGGGGTGTCGCGCCTTGCGTCGTCGCCAGATGAGCGCCAACGGGTAGAACAGGAGCGACAGACCTAGGGCCCCGGAACCGGATTCATTCGACGATTTCCTTTCTCCGGCCTCGGACTTTTCGCCGGAAGCGCCATTTTCCTCTTGGCCGGTGGTGGTTGCGGGTGTATCCTTCTGATCGCTGTTACCGCTGTTACCGCTGTTACCGCTGTTACCGCTGTTACCGCTGTTACCGCTGTTACCGCTGTTACCGCTGTTACCGCTGTTACCGCTGTTACCGCTGTTACCGC
>Ga0256914_1000401_pt1 | contig 42676 bp, 77 predicted proteins | sample HulkmetaG_FD_191571 | JGI IMG/M metagenome (GOLD analysis project Ga0256914, IMG submission 191571) | Hydrothermal chimney microbial communities from Main Endeavour vent field at the Juan de Fuca Ridge, Pacific Ocean - Hulk | ecosystem: Environmental > Aquatic > Marine > Hydrothermal vents ... | reverse complement strand
CAGCCTGTGGGTTAATCAGTTCTCTTATTCCAATGTGATAGACGGTAATAAGGATTATGTACAAAGCAGGCATGCTCAAGGCATAAGAATAAATCCAGATGGAACTACAACAGATGTTGGTTATCCGATATCTTTGTTTACAAGCGAAGTAAACACCGATATATCTGCGTATCATTGGGTGTGGGGAGTAGGATATGTGCCTTCTTCTATAACAAATTCCAGCATTACATCTCAAAGCGTTTTTGTACAAACGGCAGAAACAATGCATATAGATTGGGTAGCTGTTGGTAAATGGATGTGGTGTCCGATATTTGGAGGAGCATCTTGGTTTGTGGTGTTTAAATGAGGGTAGACAAATACGCACGCATAGATGCAGAGCATTTGATGTGTAATTCGCTAGACGGTAGAGTAGATGTAGAAACCATGTTTAGCGTATTTGTATTAAGCACGGTATATGTTAGCGATATAAACATTCCAGTAGATATAAGCCAAGCATCAGGAATTGGTTATCTTGTAAAGCAGAACGGAAAATCATGCCCTTATTACATCTATGGCGATACATTGTGGGCTAAGGTAAATACAGGGAGCTTCGTTGTTTATTGCTCGGAAAACCTTCCTAACAACAGCGATTTAGAAAGTACAGCATTTGTTTACAGAACGCAAACACTGTCATTTACAAATGGTGGGAATACATCCTATATTCTTGTTGATTCTTTCACAATAACAAGCGATACTCCGTTTTCTGTTGTTGTTCTTCCAGGATTCGTTAGTGTAGTTGGGTATGTTAACAATACTCTGTACTCCACTTACACATACATGATAATAGATGACGATGAAGAATTCTGCATTTTTTTCGGTAACACCAATACAGCATGCGGTACTGTACCTCCAGATTATCCTCCTTTACCAAACGCCCTACCAACACACGCAAACTTCGCAGTAAGCCTACTTCCGCCAGGATTAAATTGTCTTAGGTTAAATAATTCAACAAGCACAACAATGGAAAATACACTGCAGTTCTCTTCTTATGACTTCAACACATTGTTTTCTGGTCTTTATTCAATAACTCCTAAGCTTAATAACTATCCTGCTGGAACTCACACAATAAGCCTTTACAACAGGGTAGATAATATTGCTCAAACATCTTATTTAACATACTGGAAATGCATATTGTTTAAAAGCGCATATCCTTTAGAAATAAGGCAGTACAGGGTGGTTATTTAGTGTTTAAAAGAACACTATGCAAACTCGCTCATGTAGTATTTGGAATCCTTACTGTTATCTCTGCATTTATTTCCTTCACTCTTCCAATAGTTTTCCTGCTTGTGTTTATTATCTACGAGCTTGACGAGGAGAAAAACATAAAGGATACAGCATACGAGGAGTTGAGAGAATACGGAATAGGGCTTAGTTTAGGGCTTCTAATAGCTTATCTCTGTAAGCTGGTGTTCTTATTGTAACATCGAAATCCCGTGCTCTTTTTCTGCACGCCATGTAATCGAACTTGAATCTGTTTAGTTTCTTTACTGCAAGCTTTAACTCATCAAGAGTATCTGCTGTATATCCTATTCTCGTCTTTCCTTCTCCTAAAAGCTCTGTTGTAGCACCACATTTTATTGTAAGCACAGGAGTACCACAGGCAAGAGCCTCTACTATAACCAAATCAAATACCGGAATGAAATATCTCGTATCATAAGGCAAAACGAGTGCTTTTGCAAAAGGCATTATCCTTACTATTTCCTTGTGGGTTACCTCTCCTATGAATTCCGTATATGAAGAGAGAGATTTGTAGAATTCCATAAGCTCCTGTGGGTTAGCCCCTTTCATTACATCATCTGTGCCTGCAATTATTCCCTTTATCTTAAGCTCCTTACACCACTTAGCAAATGTTATAGCTCCCTTTCCTATTGTTATCCGAGAGAAGAACAGTATGAAGTCTTCCTTATCCAAGCTGTAATCCCACTCGCTCATGTCTATGCAGTTATAACAAAAATCGGAAACAAAACCTAAGTGTTTTGTTAGAAAATCTGCATGGAATTTACTTCTTGCGAGTATCTTAAGCGGTGGCTTAGCTGTTCTCGGTGGCATTAGATCATGAACTTCCCATATACCCTGCTCTGGTGGAGTGTGATAATGGAAAGTAACAATATCAAAGTCGTTTAGCTTATCCTTAATCATCTCATACTGCTCTCTTTCGAGAACTGGTGCATTAAATTCTGGTTTAACTGTCTCTACAAGCTTTGCGTTTTCCGTTTTACTTCCTTTAGCTGCAAATACTGTTACATCATAGTCTTGTGCAAGCATTTCTGCGTACATTAAAGAAACTCTCTCTAACCCTCCGTATCCAACATCTAACCTTGCTGGAACACAGGGGCTTATAACAACTGCTATCTTCAACATATCACCTCCACAGGCACTTTATGCAGGATATCGCAATCGTATGTAGCAGAATGACCTATGTAACCATTCTCTCCCAAGCACTCTCCATGATCTGCAAGTATTATCGTATTTCCGTTAATGCATGGAATTGTGTATTTAAGAACCTCTCTTAGATTCTGGAAGTAGGCTTTTCTTATTATTGGTATATCTGCTGTTTCGTGCTTATCTTCTGCTTGCTTTCCTAATACCTCTGCTCTCGCTTTCCTGAATTCTCCTATCCTAACCTTTATTTTTCCCAATACATAAGGTCCGTGTGGCTGAATGAAGTGAACTACTGTTCTAAATCCTCTCTTCTGCCATTTAATAGCTTCATACTCAACATAAGCAGGGTGAACTGTACCTAATTCTTCATCCCATCCCCAATCCCAAACATCTATAACCTTAAAGAAGTGCTGCCTTGGAATCCATCCCTTAAGCATCTCGTGTCCAAGCTTTGAGTTAATGTAAGGATTGGCACTAATGTAAACCACATCGCTGTACCTATGTGGAAACATCTTTGGTATTGATGTGCAGGTATCCTTACCTGGAGAGATACCAAGCTGGCATGGTCTAATAAGTTTGTAAAAATCATATCTGCAGGCATCGAGTATTATTACTGTATCCCACTTAAAATTTTCAAGCAGCTTTTCCACCCTTAGCATTTTTAATCCTCTCGTACAGTTCTAAGTATCTTTTTGCGAATACCTTAGATGAGAAGTTTTCCTCTACATGCTTTCTACAGTCTTTAGGATCTATCTTGTGTATGTTTTTTATTGCATTAACAAACTCCTTTATGGATTTGCATAGGAAACCTGTTTTTCCATCGATAACTACTTCTGGATTAGCACCATGAGAAGCTGTTATTACTGGAGTACCACATGCCATAGCCTCTGCACTTACTAATCCAAAAGCCTCTATGTATCCCTTCAAATCTGCTTTGATTAATGCCTTAGCATTCTGATAGAGCTTTACCTTAGCCTTAAAGTGTTCCTCTCCTTCTGGCAATTCTACAAATTCAACATTGCTTAGCTTCTCTGCTTTCTTAAGGAATTCTGCTTCTGTTTTCTTATGCTCTTCACTAATTGCTCTCCATGCAAAGATAAAATGCTCTTTTGGTAGTATCTCTGCTATTTCGAGAATCTTGAATATTCCTTTATCCTTTCTCGGCGCACCTAAGTAGAGTATGTAATCCTTCTTCTTTCTCTTAAATCGATACCAATCTAAGCGAATACCGTAAGGAATAACATGTACATCGATTAAACCATAGTCTCTTATTGCTATTAACTGTGCTGCTCTCGATAAGCAAACGCATGGAATATTTCTATTCACAGGAAATCTTGGACTCTGGAATGATGTACCATTTCTCGAATAAACCAAAACTTGCTCATCCAATAGCTTTCTATGATAGAACCATACATCTTCACAGTAAATGCACAGAGGACTCATGTCTATTACATAGTCGCACTCCTTTAGCTCATCAAAATATTCCATAACAAGAGCCTCTAAGAATATGTTTAATTTTCCCCATCCACATGGAAGTAGCTTAAGATCATACCTTCCCTTTATTGTTCCGCTTGCTGCTATAAGCATTACATCATGCTTTTTTCCTAATTCGTCTGCCAATACTGCACTCATTACTTCAGAGCCGTAGTTTGCAGGGTTTGCTGGATAACATGTTCCGCTAATTACAGCTATTCTCATAAGTTATCCACCTCATAGCCATCTGGCAACATCTTAAACCTGTGAAGGTGAACTCCAAAGATGTTTCCGTGAACCATTACCTTAAATCCGCATCTCCTACACTTATCGAAGAAGTCTATATCCTCGCTTATCTCTCTTATTTCTATTTTTCCGTCTTTCACTTTGTACTCGCTTCTGTACTCGAAAAATGGGAAGTAGCCCTTATCCATAAGCACTTTGAATACTCTTGCATCAATGCAAACTATTCCGCATCCTACAGCATCTGCATAGACTATGTTATCAAGGAGTTTTTCCTTCTCAATAGGCTCATAGGGTTTATCTTTGTTGCCTGTGTATCTGAAGACTGCTGGGTGTCCCTTGGTGGTAATGTAAACTCCGCTAACTATCGGATATCTGTAAGCAATCATGATGTTTATGATTTCTGGAATGAATGTTAGATTTCCTTCAGCATACCAATATGGAATAACATCGCTGTCTATGAAAACAATGTAATCTGCACCCTGCTTTAATGCTGCAAGAACTCCGTTGTTTCTTGCTTTATCAACACAGTAGTGCTTTGGTATGGAGAAAATCTTCTCTCCTCCTGTCGCTGAAACTATCTGAGCCATGTGCATAGCCCAAGACATTGGCACATATCCAGTTGTTGGCGTTAAAAATGCAATCTTCATGTATATACATTTTCAGCAACACATTAATAAACTTTAAGTATATACAAAGCCAAGTATTTTCATGGAAATAACACACCAATACCTGTTTATCTGCACTAAATGTAGGGAAATCATATTCGATATTTCTAATAGAGCTTTTTGTCCAACATGTGATAAGGAAATGGCTTGTCTTGGTTATGTTCCTCAATCAAGAATAAATGAGGTCAGGGAAGCAATTCGGGGGTGGTGGTCTTGCCTATCGAATTAACTGAAAAAGAGTTTTTAAGTCTTTTGGGTTACAGACTGAAAAAGCTTGAGAAATTAGGAGATAGCAATGCATACAATGCACATGTAAATTTGCTTAATTACTACGAGAAATGCAAAGAGGAAGGCTATGTAATGAAATTCTATTTGCTTGACGATTCAAGCTTAGTTATATTTCCATACATGAAAGAAGAGCTTAAGCTATTTGAGAAAAAGTACAGGGAGTGTGGAATATGGTGATTAATTTAGATCCAATCGAGGAAGAAGAAGAGTACTGGGAATTCAAGAGGAGGAAGAAATTCAAGGTTTTAGATATTGAATACTACATCGAGATAACCGAGAAAAGCAATGCTCCGTACCCAGAAATCAAAATAGAAAAACACACACCAACACAGCATTATTCAAAGTGGATAGAGCAGATGACTTTTTTTGACCCATACGAGGTAAAGACGTTGCTTGAAAAGGTGCTTGAGCTTTATGAGCTTCATGAGGAAGACAAATATGCGAGAGGTATTGAAAAGGATTACAGAGATGGAAATAAAGACGATGCAAACCCTTGAGATAGTAGATCCAAGAGCAAAGGTTTATTTTGAGGGATACCTTAAAGCCTTGATAGATGTTAAAAAGATTATAGAGAGGATGTGCCATGAGAGTAGTAGACTGTCCGTTTTACAAAAGAGAGATTGATTACGAGTACTGCAGGAAATGTAAGTATTACAAGCCCTATGGAGAGGATTTGGTTTACTGCATAGCAGAGGAAACAATAGTGGAGATTCGCTATGCAAGAAGAGACAGTAAAGTGTAACAGGTACGGGAAAATAGTTCCTGTATACAAGTGTATGGATTGCGAATATCTTAGCCACTACTATCAGAAGGAAAAAATCCTCTTCTGCTTATACGATAACGAGTACAAAGATGTGGAGTAGTACCCAACACTTAATTTTTCCGGTAACCGGAAACCAATATTGTAGTATACTTCAAACAGTTTGTAGTAAACTACAGACTGTTTAACTTCAAACAGGTAGATAGTAAATGTAAAATATATTTTTAGGTTCACATAATTTTATTAACAGCGATGCCTATGTATATACATGGAGCTTGATGACAAAGCAATTGCAATTATAGCACTAACCATCATTGCGCTTGCTGTTATCTTCAAAGTGCAGAATCCACAGGAAATAGTTATTGCGATTGTTTCTGCAATAGCTGGTTTCGTTAGCGGAAGACTAACGTCTAAAAGGTGAATATGACAGGGAAAATGTCTTTTCATGAAATGATGAAAGTGATAAGAAATACAAAAAAGCACGACTGGATCGTAGCAAAGCTCGTTTGTAAGAACTGCAGAAAAGTCTATGAATACAGCGAAAGAAAAAAGTGCAGAGCATGTGGAGGAGAGTTAGAGGTAGTGTGGGATTATGCCAGCAACTGGAGAGAAAGAATTAAGGGATGGTTTATTAAGGAAAAAACTTAAATATAACTTTGTTTTATTTTATTATAGGTGATAGCATGGATATAAATGAAGCCTTTAAAAGAGTTCTTATAGAGATATTCGGAATGACAGAAGAGAAAGCGAGAGAATACGTAGCAGATGATGAGAAATGGATAGGCGAAGAAGAAATAGAACTACCTAACGACTATTGCCTTTCATTCATTAACAACACATTCACACTATGGACTACAGTAGTATGCGAGGATGATTTAATTGAAATAATAGAAAAGGAGCTTTCAATAGATGTTAAAAATAACAAAGTAGCAGAAACGATGATAGACATTCTAATGAGAAGAGCCGCCTCAGAGATTAATAACAAGACTAAGTTTAATGCATATATAGATAGCGGATTTCTTCATGTAGAAAAGAACATTAAATCAATAAAAGGTATCAAAGAAACCATTGAAAAGGAAGTGCCTGTAATAGAAAGGATAAGAAAAAAGCTAGAAACATACAAGTGCTTATACGAGTTCTTAACACCATCTGAGATACAGAGATTGCTATTAAGTAAGGTAACTTATGTAGCGCCAGTTCAGATAAAGAAAATAGGTGGAAGTTACGGAGTGATAATACCCATTGATGTGCTGAAAATGTTTGTTAATGAGGAAGTTCTGAAAAAAGGAAGTGAAATAACTGCAAAACTGAGAGCAAATGCAAATAGCGGAGAAATAATCATAAGTGATTTTGAGTTTTAGTTTTTGTTTACTTTTTTATATACTCAGGTCAATATTTTTATTATGGCATTACCGCAGGAGTGCTTAGAGTCTCTGGCTAAAAAATACGGAATGGAAATAAAAGGAGATATTTGGGCTAATCCAGAAAACGAAAGGCATGTTTCAATACATCTCGATAAGATTCTCGTTATACCAGAGTTGGGAACGCTTAAAAATGAATTTGGTGCTGGTGTTGAGATAGTTAACTGGAAAAAGATAGCGGAGACATACGGAAAGAAAGAGTTTAAGCCTTACAACTACGAGGTTAGAGTTTATGTTTCTGCACACGGATATGAAACATTTTGGATGAGAAGAACTCTTCAGGGTAACGATATACACGCACTCTTAAGACAGGCATGCTCGATAATAGAAGGTGAATACAATAAGTGGTTAGGATTTCTTGAAAGAAAGAAGAGACGCCTTTTAGGAAGAGAAGAAGGATTATGGAAGTGGGTATTTCTAATACCTATCGCAGGTTTGTTCTTGTTTAGGAGAAGATAAATAATTCCTCTCTATGAACTCTCTCGTTTTTTTATCAAGCCTTTCTGCATAAACAAGCCTGTTTCCTCTAACAATGTACCTCTTGCACTTGATATCACGCATAAGCTCATCTATTGTATCGAACTTCTTGAAGAAAACAAGCTTCTTTCCGATAATCCTGTTTGCCTCTTTTATCGGGAATTTAGGAAACCTATTAACGAGAAAGAAAACCCTATCGCTGTCTACCATGCAGTCATAGATATCAATTTCTGGATCAAAGCTCCACACAATCTGCATGTACCTTAACTCTTCATTGCCAAAAACCTTCTTCTTCATACTATCACTAGTTACTCTTTCATTTCGAGATAGAGCGAAATTGCTGTAGCAGCTAAAGTAAGTATACCTGCTCCTATTAGGCATACTATTCTCATTCTTTTCCAATCTTCAGCCGTCATTTTAACTTACCTCTATGCTTTCAACTTCAATCATTTTCTTTTCAGGTGGCTTAAAGCCATATCCAAATAATGTCCCAAGTAAAACGACAGATATACCGATAGGCAAAGCGACTTTAATTATATTCTCAAGTTTCATAATTAGTATTTACAGCTCTGATTTAAATTATTTAATCACTCCAAAGAACCTGCCGAAGAAATAAGCACTAGCACCTAACGGCAATATCGAGGCAAGCTTCCACCATCCGCTAGTTACAGAGAATGTTATTATAGCTATTCCGAGAGATACTATGCCTGCTCCTAGATCTCCACCTATGAGCAAACCAACAACTATTAATGATATACCAACAGCCATACCTAAGAAGAAACCTATAACTCCAGCAATAACTATTCCTATGATTGGAAGTATCGGAATCTGTGTACTTACTCCCATCAGTCTTAGAGTTTCTTCATCTGCTTCTACATACTCTATATCCTTAGTTACCTTAAACTGAACATACGCTCTTGTTTTAGTTTTTCCACCAACTGTTACCTCACCTGTACCAAGATAAACTAATTCAGCAGCAGGAGAACCGTCTTTTGCTTTTAGTGAATTAATGAACTTTTCCACAGCTTCTTTAATTTTGTTGATAAATTGCTCAACAGGTCCGCTCTCATGCTCGTATTCCTTGTAATAGATATATCCCTTTCTCAATTCAATCTTATCTGGATGACCGTATACAACAAAACCCTCTACGGGCTTTCCATACAATGGTTTTACTCTGCTAAAATTTATGTAAGGCATTTATTCTCCCTCTCCCCAGTGTATTACTCCTAACTTTTTCATAATATCAACTATACCCCAAACCAAAGGTGCTGCCCCTATAAACTTGTAGTATCCTGGTGCTACAGCCATTACTAAGCCTCCTATAAGAATTGCTGCTATATCCACGAAATAAGGTGCTATTTTTTCATATAACCAACAAATGAAATCGCATATAACTGGTATTGTACACCATTGTTTACACTCTTGTCCTGGTGCAGCCATTACTCCATAAGTTTCCTGTACATGTTGCATAAGTACATTGAGCAATTCTGCTTTTCTGTTTGCGTAATAATCTGGATTTAAACCTAACTGCTCTAAATAACTTGCTGTTGCATAAATATCTCCTGGATATCCCCAAGCTGTAAGCACATCTATCCAGTTCATATTTTAAATTTTGTTGTGGCGATTATAAAAAATTAGTGGGCGGGTGGTGTAGTCTGGAAACACGCCGCCTTTGCAAGGCGGAGAACGGGGGTTCAAATCCCTCCCCGTCCACCATTTTCTATCAAGAAATAGTAGCAAAGAGCAAAACTACAGTATTCTAGGCAATAAAAACATCGCTGCTATAGGCACTAATGCCAAAAGAATTTCTGTTAAGCCTGCACTAGATGTGAATACGGGATCTTCGATTACATCTGCTCTTACCCACATCTCTTTGAGTTTCTCTGTTGGTACTTCAAAACCCAATTTACTATACCTTCCTTTAGGCACAAATCTTACATATCCATTTTCAAGTGTTGCCACATCCGCATAGTATGTAACATCTCCGCATTTTATTTTGTATTTTGATAGCTTCATTAATTCTCTTTCTGCTGGTGTTGCTTCTTCCCATAGGTATGTTTCAAATACTTCTCGTATTTCTTCGGCTATTTCTGGATTTTTTTCTCTAAATGAATTTAATCTACTGCGTATCTCGTCTGCTTGTTTTTCTATGGCTTTTGCTCGTTCTTCATATTGATTGCAAAGAGAAATATTACCAGCTCTGTAAGCTTTGTCTGCTAGTTTTTTCAGTTCCCGTGCTTCTCTTTCCAGTTCTGCTAATTTCTTAAGCTCGTTTAAATACTCGTGTACTTCCCTACTGATTTCTTTTTCAAGCATGTTACCACCTAAATTTATCACCTATAAATTAAAAGGAAAGAGGAGGGGGTTAGACTACAGTTTTACTGAATTGTTCCTGGCTCAACAGTCTTACCTTTGACTTCTGCTACTTTTGCGAATAATGGAAGTGTAACTGCACCAGTAGATGTAGCGTAAATTTCAATCTTAATCGGTGTGTTCTGTCTTACAACAATTGGGCTTTTTGCTATTCTAACCTTGTTCTGAAGTGCCTGTACATGGCTTATATCCCAAATATCAAGTACCTTAGCACCAGAGCTGAATTTAATTAGGGTAACATCGCTTGCATTTACTGCTGCAACACCGTAAATTGCCACAAATTTGTTGTCATCTATTGTCTTATCTATGTATGTGTTGTATGCATTTGCGCTTGCAGGGGTTACAGTCCAAGCTTTTGTAGATAGACCAAGATCTGTTTGAGGATCTGCATCTCTAACTACTATCTGATCTGCTGGTACACCAAGCTCTCTTGTAGCCATTGCGAGTAGTTTCTGCTCTATCTGTGCTTCTACAGCTTTTAAATCTGCAAATTCAGCAACTGCCTGTGTACCAACTACTGGCATACACACCACCTAAGTGTATTTAATAGAAACGCATTTATAAGCTTATGTATATACATTTGTTATGGGAAAGCTAAAGACGATACGGGTAAGCGATACTAGGCGATTTTCGTTCCTATTGAAAGCGATAAAGAAGTATACCAAGCAGAAGAATATTGAGCGAGCAATAGTGGAATTAGCGAGATATCATATTCCACATGTTGTGAATGAGCTTTATCCACCCAAGATAGATTTCCTAATAGTGGGAGGTGATAGTGGTGGAGAGAGGAGAAATATTGGTGGGAGCAAAGCCAGTAGACAAATATCTCCTGTCGGTGTTAATCCTGAAGGAAAAACACCAAGAGATAGTACTAAAAGCAAGGGGTAAACACATAGCAAAAGCAATAAGGGTATCAGACGCTGCAGTTAAAAAGGCTGGAGTATCTATAGCCAATGTCAAAATTGGTATCGATAAGAAAGACTCGATAACAACACCTTACATAGAAATAATACTCAGAAAGTAAAAGAAAAGGCTACAGGGATTTTAGGTTATTATTATTCCGCCTCTTGTTGCAGGTGCTACTGCTTTAACAGGAACTGATCTTGGTGCTGCCTGTGTTGCGCCTCCCATCATTCCAGTTACCTGCTTTTCTATTTCGTCTGCCATCATAACTGCTGCTCCTGTTTTGAGCATATCAGCAACTGCTGGCATTCTGTATTCTAAGAACATATCTGCAAGTGCGTATGTAACTATGCTTGCTAAAACATTCTTTGCACTCATTCTGCCTATTGCAAAGTCATACGGTACATAACTGAGAAGCATTTTCTCTACTTTACCTGTTGCTGCGCCTCCCAATCTCTTGAGGAAATCCATTATCATTTACACCACCCGTTATAGTTTTGAAAAAGGAAAGCTACTTTAAGCTCCTCCTCTTGCTCTGAGCATTGCTTCAAGTTCAGATGCTGTTCTGAGTGTTCTCCTGTGTCTGCTTGGATAGTTCTCAGGAGATAATCTGCTTGGTGCTTTGTAGTTCTTCATTTCTTTCTTGACATAGTATGCTATTGCAGGCAAACCTTCAATAAATCCTTTAGCTCCTTTGTGCGCTCTTGCTATTCTTGCAAGCTCAAGTCTTGCTTCAATTTGACCTGCGTGTGGAGTAACTACTGTGTAAGGCTGGTTTCTAAGGTATGCAGGTTTCTTACTCCATGGGACAGGGTTTGTAACTAACTGTATACCTGCTACTGATGCTTGCCACCTTGGCATACCTGCACCTTGAAACATCGGTGCAAGGGTCTTAAGCAATGCCATATATACCACCTAAAAATATAAATCAAAATACGATTATTTAAACCTTTCTCTTTGCGATTAGAAATGCTATAGCGTGTCTTAGTGTCATAACTTTAAGCTCTGCCTGAGCTAGCAAATCTTCTTCATACTTTTTAAGTTTCTTCCTTCTTCCAACGCTCTCGTTTTTAAGTTCTTCCTTTATTATTGCTGCTGATATCGGTAAATTATCTTTAAAGCCTCTTTTACCTCTTGTCTTCTCTGCTGCTTTTGCAAACTTTAAGCGCCACTTTATCTGATTTATTGTTGGAAAATAGCGTGTATAAGGAACTCTCCGTAGATAAATTGTATCCCCTCTTCTTACTACTTCAACATTCATAAACTATATTTTGTATTCCTGCTTTTTAAACAAACTCTGCTATTCCTCGCTTTACCAGAATATCTGCACACTCTCTCGTTACTATAACCACTTTTCCTTCCTTTAGCTCAACTACTTTCATATCGCAATCTACTATCCTTACTACGTCTTTGTACTTATCTGGAAGATTCTTTATTTTCACCCTTACTTTTCGCAAAAAGAAATCACTCAGCGATAGCTGTCCCATCTTTGCCATGTTCCATCTCCCTCAATATTTCGCTGTAAAACACTATTACCCTTGATAAGTCTTCCTCTATTATCTTCTTTTTATCCAAGAACTGTGCAATCTGCTCTACTGCTTCTCCAAGCGTATTAAAGTGGAATGCCTTTTCTATCGTTACTTCAAGCCTTAGCATGTCATCTGAATCTATTAGCCTGACATTTGCTGTTACATTGTGCTGTTGCTCTATGTATTTGCATGCAGTTTTGTATATCATCTCTGAAAGCTTTGCATCTTCCTTATTAACAAATGCAGTAAACCTTATGCAATCTCTAATAACCAACTCCACAGTATCACCTCCTTTTTATTTTAACGGTGGCATCATAATCTCCGTATTTAACCTCAAATTCGATACCTCTTCTCTTTAGTTCTCTCTTCAATGCTCTCGCTATATCCTTGCCTCTAAGCTTACCCCAATGCATGTTTCTGTCTATGTAGAGTTCGCCTTTACTGAGAAGATCCTGAATTAATGGCTCAAGTGTGCTGTACTTTGGCTTTTCTGGCTTAGGTTTCTTTATTTCGATTTTCTTCTTAGGTGGCTTGGGCTTTCTTTTCTTCTCACGCTTAATACCTAAACGCTTCAATATCTCTCCTGTGGTTTCCACCTTTATTTCTGGAAACTTTATCGGCTTTTCAATGAATTTGAATAGCATAGCTGTTTTCTTTCTCTGCTCTTCTCTTCGCCTTTCTTCCTCTTCGAGAAGTCTCTTTAATCGCTCTCTTCTCTCCTGTTCTTCTCTGGCTTTTCTCCTTTCCTCTAACCACTTTCTTATTGCGTTAATGTAGTCTTCCAAGCCAACATAAACAAATGTCAATCCCAAAACAACACAGAATCCCGTTACACTTATATCAAGTACCCACAACCCAAACTTGATTAATCCAAGCCCTATCAAAACGCACACAATATTACTTATGTGCCTTAACAACTTCCCCAATGCTACCCACCTCCTCCATTTCCCATAGATTCAACTGCTTAAGCTCTTCTAATGCTATTCTATCGAGAACAGCAAGAATCATCCAATCGTTATCATGCCTTAATCCTCTTCCTATTTGTTGAATTAACTCTCTCCTCGCCATATCCTTGTAGACTGCATGTGCTAACTCTTCTGGAAGTACCTCAAACATGTGCTTTATTCTTACATCTTCCTTATCTGGATAAGGCATTTTGGTTATTATCATGCATCTGCAGAGATCGTCTTTCAAGTCTGCTCCTCGCTTTAGCCTTGTGCTTGCCAGAGTCAATATTTTTCCGTTAATCCAGTCTTCAAAATAGTCTTTTTCCGAGCTGTCTATAGGAATGTCTAGCTTCTCAACATACTTAAACGCATGAGCCTGAATGAGTGTTTTTAGCTTGTGTTTTTCAGCCTCTTTAATCACTTTTTTAGCTTCGTTTATCATCTTTCTTTCAATTATTTCCCAGTTTCTGTGAGTTACCCACCATCTCTTGGTTTTAAGCAAATATATCTTACCTGGATACTTTGTTTTACCGTAAATAATGGTGTAGTTATCAAAGCCGTAGTATTCCTCGAGGACTTTCTTATCCTGCAAAGTAGCACTCATTATGAGTATTTTCTGGTTACTTAACCTGAGAATCTTCCTTATGTATTCCGCCACATTCTTGTAGAAGAAGTATATTTTCTTCTCCTTAGGCTCTATCCTTATCACATAGTCATCGTATTCGTCTATTATTTTTCTGAGCTTCCACAACAGGGCTTCTGATTCCTCATCTGAAGCTACACTATTTATTTTTTTCTCCAGACTTTGCAGGAAAGAGAATATGAAATCCCTTAACACATCTCCTTTTGCTATGCTCATTATCTTATTCCATGCGTTAAGCATACTGTCGTCAAAAAATCTCTTGAATCTCTTTTCACTCACAGTTGTAGCAGTTGTTAATTGCTGAATTAGATTGTCTCCCTCATCCCATACTTCAACGCCACCTATCCAGATGGGTTTTCTTCTCGCTAATGTTTCTATAAGCCATAGCTTATCATTCATCACAATTACATTGGCTTCTACATAAGCCCTATACTGCCTCAAGTAGGGACAATCTTCTTCTGGATCATCTCCCATGAAAATTACATACTCTCCTCCCGCCGTCCTGTACTTTATGGGTATTTTTCCAGTCGCTTTTTGCACTTTGTTAATAAGAGATTCCTTGTTTGGATAGCGGGGACACCAGTAGGGGCAGTTTGATAGGCAAATAAAGAAAAACCTATTATTTGAAACCAACAAATTATGATATGGTTCGACTTCAACATCATATACATATCCTTCATATTCCTGTTTTCTCACCTTGACATTGGTTTTTTCTTCCTTACCAGTTAATAACCAGATTGATTTAGTAAAGTTGTTTAATAAAAATTCTGCAGAACATTCCCATATTACTTTACTTCCGTAACTTCTCTTATGTAAAACTCTATGTTCTGGAGTTACTTTTATCGAAAAATGATTATTAAATAACTCAACTACCTCGCCTTTATAATATCTTTTCCTTACTTTTTTAACTTTTCCTATAACTATTTTTTCACTTCCTTTTAGTGGAACTCCGAAGTCTTTCTTTTTTCCTTGTACTTTTTCAGTTGGAAATACGTCCAAACAATAAACTTCATCTCCTGTTCTCAATTCTGTTATCTTTTTTATACCTTTAGGTGTTAATACAAATGTATCTGGAGTAAAACATTTTCCAGCTACTTCGTATCTTGGCTCGTATTTAGCCAACTTTCTTGTGCATGGAAGAAGGTTACTACTGCACTCTATGTTGTACTTTGGGCATGTGAAATTGTTTCTTCCGAGAATAAAGCGAATATCAATGCCTGGAATTTTAAATCTTCCAGTTTCTGGGTTAAAGTCGTTATAATACTGCTTTTGAAGATGTTTAGTAGGCACAACAATTATCCCTGCGGAGAATGCGTTTGCTATAACATTCATCGCTATTGCGCTTTTACCCGTGCCTGTTGGGGAAATAAAAAAGACTACATCGTAACTTCCAAATGCTTCTATGATTTCTCTTACTACATCTGCCTGCGTTTTACCCTCGAATTTCAGAGGAGCAACTGGATTCCCGCTACTATCCATCAGTTTCCAATATTGATAAGGCACATTCTCACCTCAAAATCGCTTTTACTATAAATTTTTTCGTTTCGCTCTTTTCTTCTTTCTCTTCATTAGCAAACATCTGTATGTTGAATGGTTTTCTCTCTTCAAACTCCTCTCTCTTTCCAGGATTCCAATTCTGAATTGGTCTAAAGTATCCAACAACTCTGGAATACACTTCACAAGGTAACCCGCAAACCTTTCTCTCAGGCATTTGCCACCACCTTCAATTCCCCACCTCCTAAGCGTTCTAAAACACCTTGCCAACCTTTGGATATTCTAACATCTTCTGGGATATCAAGAAGCAGTTTCTTGAGATTCTCTTTGTGAACTGTAACCATCTCATCTCCATAATACCTGTGTCCGTCAATGAAGCACTTTACTTTCTTATCAAGAATAACCTGCTTTAGCTCTTCGTATAGTGAATACTTACAGCAAGAACAAACAGCTATCCAATTAACCGTCTCTTTGTTGAGCTTATCACCGCATAGCGCACAGTAGATACCAGCTTTTATATCGTTTACCTTTTCTTTAAGCTCCTTTACTTCTTCCGAAGTTGTTGCCTCTTCTCTCACCACTAACTGTGCAACTTCTCTGGCTTTATCTTCGTCTCTCATTGCTATTTTAGCAACTTCAACTGTAACGCTTATTGGTCTATATTTGAGCTTTTCTATCACATCCTTATACTTTTCGCTTTCCATGACTGCAAAGATTTCTGTTGTCTTCAAACCACAAACTTCTCTCAGCAGAATATTCCCTCCCTTCTTTGTTATCTCCTTGAAAAGTTTTGCCATATCGCTAATGCTCAGGTTTTTTCTGGCAAAATTAGAAATGAAGTTAGCCAAAAGGCATAGTGTCTCATCATAAGGTTTAACTATTGTGGGTACTGGCATCTGAAGTTTTTTAGCAATTTTAACTCGCTCTGCTCCATCAACAACTGTGTATTTTCCTTCTATATTTTTTACTGCAATAACTGGATAGATAATTCCAAATTCTCTTATTGATTGTTCAAACACTCTTTTCTTTAGCTCATCATCGAACTCGGAGTTATTAATAACCACATTGGTAAATCTGTCTGGTGGAACTAACCTTACATGCTCTACTATCTTTTCCTCTTTATCCAACTCTACTGGCTTAATTACAAGCTTCCCTTCTGTGTACTCTGCTTTAGCCATTCCCATGTTGATTAACTCTACCAGAGCCTGTGGAGTTAGTCTATCATCTATTTCGATTTGCAACTGCATAGAAACACCCCCGAAAACTTTAAATATGTGTATACACACTTACTCATTAGCCCCACCTCCGATGAGCTTTGCCGCCTTCTCCATTTCTTCCTTCACCATAGTTATTTGGTGTTTGAAGTTTTTAGCGATAAATGGGAATTTTTGTTCAACTATCTTATGAGCCTTTAGAATTTTCTCTGCTTCTTCGATAATTTCTTGTGGTTTTGGTTTTTGTAAGTCGGACTTAAGCATTATGAAGAAGCTCCTTAGTTTCATAAATAAGTAGGTTTCTGCCTGCATTGGATCTGCTCTATCCAGATGAGAAAAGGTAACAACTTCCATAGCAATATTTTATGCACGTGATTTTTATAGATTGTTGTTGTGAAATGTATATACTTTATTTACTACAAACAGTTTGAAGTTTACTTCAAACAGTTTAACTATCTAACAGTTTGTAGTAACTACAAAATATATTTTACATTTACTATCTACCTGTTTGAAGTTAAACAGTCTGTAGTTTACTACAAACTGTTTGAAGTATACTACAAAATATCTTTTGAACAACAAAAATGCTTAAATAATACTTATTAGCTGTATAATAGTTATATGGTATGGTTAGGTGTGGCTTGGTGCGGTAAGGTAAGTTGGGGTAAGGATGGGTAAGGTATGGCAGGGTGTGGCAAGGAAAGGTAAGGAGAGGTTTGGTGCGGTATGGTAAGGATTGGTTGGGCTGGGAGAGGTTTGGTAAGGATGGGTAAGGCTGGGAAAGGAAGGGTTTGGTGAGGTAAGGCAAGGCATGGTATGTTCACCTTAAAAAATAAAGAGAAAGAGGTGAGGAGCGGTGTATAGAGTAGCTGTTGAGATTGAGGGAATAACACCTCTCTTGCAAAACAAATACATAGAACCGCAGGAAATTCCGCAGAAAAAAGGAGAAGCACACGACTCTCCAGAGCTAGTACCTTACAAATTACACAAAAACGATAAGGGAGAAATAGTAGTGCCTTCTGAGTCTATAATGCGAGCAATGGAAACAGTTGCAGGAGAATTCAAAGTTGAAGGTATGAAGAAAGCAACATACAAGAATCTACTTCCAGGCAATATTTATATCGAGCCAGAGGGAATAAAAATCGAGCCACAAAGTTATGTAATAGACAAAAGACCAGTAGTTAATCCAGTAACACGAGGGAGAATAATGCGATACAGACCGAAATTTGAAAAAGGTTGGAGGCTTGCATTTATTATTCATGTCTTCGACGACAGAATAAAGAAGGAAGTTCTCAAGCACATTCTTGAAGAAGCAGGACGAAGAGTAGGTATAGGAGACGGCAGAAGAATAGGCATGGGTAGATTTATTGTAACAAAATTTGAGACTATATAGGTGATGCCATGAATAGGGCTGCAATTTGGATAAGTAAGGAATTTTGGCAGGAATTAAACAAAGAGAGAGGCAAGATAAAAGCAAAAACAGGAAAAGAACCTACATGGGAAGAGTTCCTAAGGATGTTATTTGACACCTATAAAAAGAGAAAAGAGGGGGTAGATATAGGTGAAGGAGCTAATTGAGCTTTTGAGAGGAGAGACTGTTGTTTTATACGGCCAACCGATGGTGGGTAAAACCATAAGCATGGCAATAGTGGCTCAGCTACTCAAGAAGGAAACAGGAAAACCAGCATTCTTCATCTGGAGTGATAGTAACTTGCTTGGAGATTACGGAGAATTCATCAAAAAACTTAGTGGTGCAGAAGTTAAGTATGTTAGCGACGACAGAGGCTTGAACATAGTGCTTAGAGCATTGAGAAATAAAGGAGAAGATGGAGAGTTTCCATACAGCATGATTGTAGTTGATAGCATTACAGGATTCCAAGAGGCTATAATGGAAAGAGAAGGAATTGACAGCCCAAGAGTAGGTTTACTATTGGGAAGAGTAAGCCAGATAGTGGCAAAGAGGTTCAGAGAAATCTCAGCACAATACGGAATTCCAACAGTTATGATCGCACACCAAACAGCAGTATTTAATCCAGATAGCCCATACTTAGGACCTTTCGCAGGTAAGAAGCACAAACCAACAATTGTAACCAAAGCCCTTAGAAACACAACCCTGCTCATTTACCAGTACAAAGATCCACAGAGCGGAAAGCCGGTATGGGAAGTAGAAGACATCAGAAGCGGTAAGGAGAAAGTTGAGAAGTTCCCCAAAGGCACGAAACTAAAGCTTGAGATAAACATAAAATGAGGTGATGTAGTTGTTTGATGGGCTTAAGAAGATTATCATAACGATGGGAGAGGATGAATTCAGCATAAAGTTCGAGTTTCACACATTAGAAGATTTGATAGGAGCAATGAGAGCAATGCAAGAGTCAGCTAAAGAAACAGATGAGATAAAAGAGAGAGTTGAGAAAATAGCAGAGAACCTTGCTAAGATGATAAAGGAAACTATGGAAAAAGCACCAGATCAGATAATACACTTCGGAGAGATAACCAAAGACGGAGGAGTCAGAGTTCTAACGCCAGAAGAGTTTGCCGACAAATACCTTAAAGAAGAAAAAGATGAAGGCAAAGAGAGAAGGAGAAGAAGGAAAGAAGAGGGGATAGAATGACGATAAAAAGCTTTGAAACTGAAGAAATGGAGCTAAAGAGTTCTGCAGTAACGGTAAAAATCACAATGTTAGCAAGGGATGAGAGGGATAATAAGCACATTAAAGTTAATAGCATAGTAATACCAAGCGTTTGGATAGGAGATAAAAAACGAGTCAAGTTTAAGATAGAAATTGCAGAAGCAGAGGGGATGGGATGAGTAGGCTGCCTTGGGACAACTCTTCGCTTGGATTAGAGGGATGGCTAACGATATTCGGTACTGTTCATCTGTGGTCAGCGATGAGAAATTATCAAGTTGTAAAAATAAAGCCAAGCCTAACAGCATTAGACGAGGAGTGGTGGGAAATAGCAGTTTCCACAGAAGAGGAAGTATTCCCTTCAGATATTAAAGAGCTTGAAGCAATGTTGAAAGCAGCAGTAAGGAAATTCAATAAGAACAAAGAGGTAACTCTAAAGATTAATGAAATATGCAGCTTTGTTGGCGGAAAAGTATGTGTGGAGATGGATCTGTATATAGAAGACAAGGAAGATAAGAAGAACAAGAAAAAGGTAGAGGAATAATGCGAATAGTAATAGATCTCGACGGAATGTGGGCTATGATAGAGTTCAAAAACCAAGAAGAAATGAAAAAAGCTATTCCAGAACTAATTAAGTTGTCTCAAAAAATTTAGCGCTTTCGTTTTCTTTTTCTCTTTCTTTTAACCCTGCTTATTATGTTTAATGCTATAACTATGCATGTTAAAGCTATGAAAACACCCAAAAGTACCTTTCCCAGCATACTTTTATAAGCTACACAAAACCTATTTATAATTAACACACACAGGTGGTGCGTATGAAAGATGTCATGAAAGTTTTTGAGCCTATGTATTACTTCAAGCTAGGAGACAAGTATTACCAAGTAACAGCAAGAGACTTCTTCAAGCTAGACAAAACATTTAGCTCTGTTAGCGCTGGTGGTGAATCCAGTAAAACAGAAGTAGATGAATTAGAGCCAGAGAAGGGAGAAGTGTATGTATTCACAATGGGAGTTTTCCAGAAAGGTATTGGAGTAGAAGTATACCAACCTGCAGCAGTTGGTAGGTTTGGTGTTAAAAACTACACAACCACGATAACATGGGAAGATAGCCCTGCAGAAGAGCCTAATGAAGCAATAGTTTTAGCAACAATACACGGACATAGCCTTACGGTTAAATTCACAAACAACTTAGATGTAGCAATTACACCAAAACTGCGCTTTATTGGTTTCAAATACAAAGTACAGGAAGTGAAAGATCCAGCAAAGATAAGAGAGTTAGAAGCACTCTGGAAAGAAGGTAAGCTTCCAGAAATTGAAATAAAATACGAATAAGGTGGTATAGATGACAATGCAGAAGATGTTTATTGTTGGTGAGAAGAAGTATGATAAAACCACCAGAGAGTTTAAAGTAACTTATGAAGATGGAGCAAGCGCCACAGTAGGAACAAGCAGTACAACTGTTTATTCAATACCAAGTGGTAAAACATTTTACCTAAGAACACTTGTAGTGCAGTCTGATGTAGCAAACACAATAGAGATATTAGACGGCACAACAACCAAGCTCAAGGTTACGCTCACAGGTGCTGGAAGCAAAGAAATAACCAACATCAAAGGTCTCCTCTTCACGGATGCTGTTAATGCAGTAGCTACAAGCGGAAACGCAGTTGTTGCAGTAGGTGGAGAAGTAACAGAGCTGTAAAATTTAAGTAGCCTTCTTTTCTTCATTATTTTATGATTTTCAATCAAAACTACGAGACAAAGAGGAGAATAATAGAGCTTATCAAACTTCTAAGAGATAAAGTCGAAAAAATAGAGCGCTATGATCCTACTTTAAGGGACGAAATAACAGTAATTATCAATGACATACAAAATTTGGTTTATCAGCTAAGGTAAAGCTTGTTTATGCTATCAAGCACTGTTTTCAGCTCTTCACTAGCATCTTTCAGCTCTTCAATAAGCATTGGATAAAGCTCTTTTCCTTTTTTGCCTTTACTATCAACAAATCTCTTAATCTCTATCTTTAGCTCGTTTATTTTGTAAATAAGCTGTTGTATATCCTTTCTGATATCCTCCTCTTTTTCCTTTTTAGGTTTAGTATCCCTTGCGTATGGATTAGAAGATCTCCACTCAGGAGGAATACCAAATATGTTCATTCCTTTATCCCCTCCTTAACAAATACTGGCTTTCCATCTATATAAAGTCTAAACAGCTTTGTTTTTGGATTAAACTTAACTTTCCACTCCTTTTGATACCACAGGTTTAATTCTTCGTCTTGGAATATTCCTAGTGTGTTTAACCAGAAAATAGGTAATGGTTGCTTATCGAATATAGCATAATAACCGTTTGCTCTTACTTTTACAGGAAGAGGCACTTTATACAGCTTAGCGCCATTAATCCATCTTATTGTCCCATGGATCTTACATCTATATTCTGGTATTGCGTTGTTGTACATACCTACAAATTCGCATCTCTTACGGCAAAACCTACACTTAATCCATTTTGGATAAAATCCTTCTTCTTTCATATTCTCTTCCTCTTTGCAGAAGCTAAAATAAATGCGCACTTTCTAACCCATTCAAAATACTCTGGTGGAATAGGAGTAACATTGATTTTTTTAGGGCTTGTTAAATCAGCAAGGTATATTTCAGGTGGCAACAAACCAAGATACTTTTCCCTGCACTTATCACACATAAACCAATACTCACCAGGTAACGGTAACAACTTAGCTAAAACAAGAATGCTATCGTTATCCAGCGATACATAAGTATTGCCACACCTACTGCATATTGATTCAATAGCTCTTGGCTCTGGTGCATAGGGCGTTCTTAAAGCTTCTGCTAATGCTTCTGTAATTTCTGGAGGTATTTCAACATGAGCAGGTGGTAATGCTTCTACTCGCTTTTCTAATTCGTCGAGCTTCTTAGCAAGGGCTGAAATACTATCGCTTATAACTCTCTGGTTTTCTCTTATCATTCTAAAGCTATATTCTAATTCTTTCCCTAGCGCTCTCATTACTGGTTTAAGCACTTCTTCTGTTATCCTTGCCACATCTTCTTCTGTTAATCCTCGTGTTTTCTTTACTTTTTCATACATAGCCTTTACTTCTTCGTAGCGTTTTTTCCATTGCTCTAATTGTCTTCTTAACTCTGCTATTTCCTCTTCTGGTAATCTTGCTCTTAATTTTTCTATCTCTTTCTCAAGCTCTTCTGCTTTCTTTTTCCAATACTCTAGTTCTTCCATTTCAGTAGGAACACCAACAGGCATTAAGTAGGCTTCTACTTCTGTTTTAAGCTCATCATAAGAAAGGTCTGGATCTACTTTATCCAACACAGAAAGGGCTTCCACCTCTGGGTCTGGGTAACCATATTTCTCAGCTAAATTGTATGCATAAACATATAAAGCATACATTTCTGGTACTGAAATTTTAAACCCTCTGTTTTTCCATTTCCATTCAAGAAGTTTTCTGGTACTTTCGGGAATATACTTAATACTTATAGGCATACATACCCCCAATTATAAATTTGCCATGAAGAAAATAAAAAAAAGGTTATTCCTCAACAGCAACAAGTCTTAGGATTTTCCTTTTCTCTGCTGGTTCTATCTTTCCCTCTTCTAATGCTTCTATTACTTCATCAATAAGTTGCTCTCTTATTTCTGGGTTATCTGTTAGTTTTGCTCTATTGAGCTTCTCAACAGCTTCTTCAACCAACACAATTCCCCACCTCCTCTCTTTTCTTTATTTTTTGGTAATATTTAATGCTTTAATAAAATTTTGCGTAAAACTGCTTTTAGCTGACCGTCATGCTGAATGGGAAACCACACATTGTTGTATTTCTGGGAGTATATTTTTGTTTCTGGTTTTGTTTCTGGTTCTGGTTCTGGAAGCTTTGAAAGCTCAAGCTTATACTCTTCAATAAAGTTGTCTATTTCTCTTTTTATTTCTGGTAATATTTCTAATATTTTTTGAATTACAGAAACTATTTTTGTTATATCCCTTGTAATTTCTTCGTCTCCCCCATAATATTTTGAAGTTACTTTTAGCAATGGTTCGTCATTGATTAATACATAAGGTTCTTCTATTTCTTCTTTTATTTCTAGCAATTCCTTTGAAAAATTTAATATTTCTGGGTGATTGGTTGATATGTACCATGTAAATGTTGTTATGTAAATATAGTATTTTCCGTTGTTAAAATATAGGCTATCACTGTAAGTTAAAAGTTCTTTATTTTTAATTTTGTATTCTCCTCCTTTTATTTCTGGCTTTAAAAAATTTAAAATATATTTTAGTGTTGATTTTATAGCTTCCATTTTTAACCACCTCCTTCTGTTTTTTGCCCCCATTTTTGCAACCCTGCGGGGGCGGGGGCGGTGTACCCCCGCAGGGGTTAAAAAATTAAAAGAGGAAAAAATTAGCAAGAAGAAAATTTACAGTGTGGTTCATGCGGAGTGTTGCAAAACCAGTGCATGTGTCCATGAAAATTAAATTCAAGTTGCTTTAGATTTTGCAAAATTGGGCAGAAACTTGTGCATGGTGGTTCTACTTCATCATCTAGTAATTGTTTGAAATAATTATAGCAACGACTATAACATTGTGCTTTTGTTTTTATTACTTCTATTTCATTGTTTACTATTTTTTCTGCTATTTTTCTGCACGTTTTGCAATTTTCGTCTAATTCTGCTAATTCTTTTGCTAATTCATCTTTTGTTTCTGTTACTGTTATTTCAAAATCCTGCTCTATTATCTCTGCTATTTCTGGGTATTCTTGTTTTATTTTTTCTTTTATTTTTTCCGCCTTTTTCTCAAAATTTTTTATCAAATTTTTAAATGACACAGACACAAGCCCCACCTCCTTCTGTTTTTTTAAGGTGTGCTATGCATTATAATAATGCTAATAACTAATATATAAAGTTTTCGCTTCCATACAATATATTTTACATTTTACATTTACACCTCTACACACAGCCACACTTTATAGAAACTATAAGGGTTAGCACAGGATAACACAAGTTACTAATAGGTAATTTATAACACTTAAAAAACAGGATGTAAATGTAAATGTAAAAACAAAAAAGCTAAGCCAAAGCCTTAGCCAATGCTGCAACTTGCTTTTCTGCTTTTATTAGATCTTCGGTTCTTCCCTGAATGTTTTTACCGCTGTGGTTACTGATGTAATAGGTTAATGCATTGTATAAGTCATAAAGGTTTACTTTTTCCTGTCGTGGTAAGTTCCACTTTATTACTGGAAGTGCCTTTTTAGGCAACCAATCCATTTTAGCCACTTCTTTTATTGCTTCTTCTCTGCTTATCTCAACAGCTTTCCACTCCTCAAAGGTTTTTGTTATTCTCTCACCGTATTGATCCACGCTCTGGATTACTCTTTCAAATCTTCCTATAAGTCTTTCCATGAATTCGCTGAAATCCGTGCCTACATGCACACTTTTAACCACTTCGAGGGTTTCACGAGAAACCAGCCCGTTGGTGCAAACTAAACGCAAACCGCTGAACTTAGTCCACACCGCCATGCTTCCATCTACTCCGTTTGTTACCAAAATACCTAGTTTAAAGTAGTCCTTTTCAAAAGGTTCTATGTGCCTAAAGTACACAGTTAAATAAGCCCTTGTGTCCGTCCACTTGTAAAAGCCCTCTACTTCATTCTCCTGCACATAGTTACTAAGCACGTCAAGAAATGTGTTCATAACTGTTTTATGTTGAATTAATTGAAATCTCTTTGAAACTATTGCCACCACTTTGCTTGTATTCTTGTTCACCACAGCCTTGTAATCCCTGCAATACATACCGTCCACAGAAACAGGTTTAAGCTCAAACTCTGGGCTTGCTTCGATATATTTCTTCACATACTGAAGTGGAAACGCCCTAAAAAACCTGTTATACGCCACATCACCCACCTCCGTCATCTCGTTTTTAGGTGTCCGCCCCCCATTTGTTCATAGCTCTCTACGGCTCGCTACGGGAGGCTTTATAATATTGCTTATCATGATTATATAAAGTTTTCTGTAGGAAAGTTTATATATTGCGCTGTATATACAAAACACATGGCTTCTGAAATTATAAAACAATTTAAAAATGTAAACGAACTTGAAAATGTAATAAGGTTAATACACAAGCTTTACGAACAAGGTATGACATACAAAGAAATAGTTTCCCGTATTTTTAATCCAACGAACAAAAGAGAAACAAATAGGTATATAGTGTGGACAAGCAGAATTATAAAAAAAATAGAAAAAGAAGGGCTAAATGAAGTAATACAATATTTAAAAGCAAAGTATATACGAGCTAAAGAGGAAAAGGAAGAGAAAAAGAAACCAACAAAAAGCAAAAAAGAAGTAACAAAAGAATCAAAGCTAGAAGACAAACTACTCAAAGCTAGTAATAGCGCAGTAGAAAAACAACTAACCGACTGGATAAAGAAAATAAGCATAGAGCAACTCCGTGAAATAATACAAAACGGTATGCTAGTAAAACAATACGAGGAAGAACTTAGACAACAAGAAATACGCAGGTATATACAGGCTTACATAAACGAAAAAGCTAGAAGAGAGCTACTCAATGAAGCACTATTATACTTTCTCAGCGGTATGCTTGACCAAGAAACACTTGCTCGTGTTGTTTTGGGTATAGCTCTTGATGAAATGCTTTCTCCTTCCACCGTGTTAATTAATGCTGTCGGAGGTGCGTTTAATGGCGAAAAAGCAGGAGATTCCGCTGGACCTGAAAATAACGGACGATGTAGAAAAGGAAATAGAAAAGAAGAAAATGGAACTGATAAAGAGCCTGATAGAGAAGCCAGCACAAGGAGACCCAATGACGGAAATGGTGAGAATGAATATATTGAAGGAATTAATGAGAGACTTCGAATCAAAATCCAGATCGTCTGATGTAGATGAGAAAATACTAAGCAAAGCACTAACATTTAGCTTAGTGCAGCAGGCACTACAAGCAACTAAACCACAACAACAGGATCTTACACCATTGATATTATTTATGATGCAACAGCAGAATAAAGGAGGTAGTGATGATTTTTTGAAATTTATGCAGGTATGGATGCACCAGAGCGCAGAGCAGGCACGAATACAACAGCAAATGCAACAGCAGTTATTTACTCTACTTTTCGGTAAACAACAGGAGACATTTAAAGAAAGTCTTGGGGAGCTTGCTAGGCGCTTAGATGATGCAATAAACCAACTAGCGATTAGAATAGAACTATTAAGAAATCAAGGAGCAGAGAAAGAGCCTAAACTAAAAGAATATGTGCGTGAGTTAATAGAAACAAAAGAAGCACTTGAGCAATTAAGAGACCATTTAGGAATAGGAGAAAAAGAAGTTCCAGTAGTCGATGAAAAAGGAAAACTAAACACAGCCAAGTTGATAGAGAGAGGTATAAGACTTGCAGAAAAAATAATAGAAAAAATACCAATGAAAGCGCCAGAACCAAAGCCTGTGCAACAAATACCAGTACCAGCACAGCCAGTACCTGCTCCTGAACCTGTTCCTGAAAAACCACCAGAGCCTAGCATTGAAGAGAAATTAAAGCCGATAGAGGAGAAACTAGAAGAGCTTGAGAGAAAAGCTGAAATAAGCTTTAACATTCCAGAACCACCAGAACAAGAAATTAATATCCAAACAACTAATATAGAAAATCAAGAAAATATAGAGTATGGAGGAGTTGGAGCTAATGAAGTTGAAGAAGCTTCTTCTGAAGGCGCTGGAGAACAGGAAATTACTGCTGAAGTTGTTGAGACAGGGACTGAAGAGCATAAAAACACAGGACATAGTTCAGGCAATACAGAAGAATGAAACCGTTGATTTGATTCTTTTTAATCATTTTTCAAGTTTTATGGAAAATCCTGCATTAAAGCCGTTAATTCAGAGTATATTTAAACTTCATTGGGATATCGTTGAATATTTTCTTACTAATCCAGAAAACCTTAGAAACGAACTTATTAGCACACATCCAGAGCTTAAACAAATTCTTTATTCTCCGCAGGGTATCAAATGGCTCAATGAAACATGCAAACGAGGCTATGAAAGAATATATCGCTACACATGGATGGAATAAAACTTCAAACTGTTTGTAGTAAACTTCAAACAGTTTAACTATCTAACAGTTTGTAGTAACTACAAAATATATTTTACATTTACTATCTACCTGTTTGAAGTTAAACTGTTTGAAGTAAACTTTAAATATGTTGAAGTAAACTTCAATATTATGCTCGAAAAAATTTTAGAAAAGCACATCGAAATGATAGGAAAGCTTAAGCTTCCCAAGACTGCGAAGAGGATTCTGTTAATAAAGTCGGCGGTGATGGCAGGATTGTTTTCTGGAGATAAATTAACTAAAGTAGTAAGGCAAATAGCAGAAAAACTAAACATAAGTGAGACAACAGTATGGAATGTGATAAAGTTTGACAAAGTATACAAGCAAATCGAAAGCGATTATATGGAGGTATTTGAATATTTAAAAGCAGAGAAGATAAAAGAATTGTTAGGGGGGAAGGAAGGGGAAAGGGGAGGCGATAACAATTCCAACTCACAAAGCGGATAACATAATATCCCCAGAATTATCATATATTTTGGGTGTGATATTAGGCGATGGCTATATATATCATAATGCAAAAAGAGACAGAAAAGGAAAATTAAGAAAAAACTATTATGTAGGACTAGAAGCCAAAGACATTGATTTCATTGAGACATTCAACATGGCTCTTTGCACATTTCTAAATAGAAAACAGCCATACCCTATATGGAGAGATAGAGAATTATTTAGAGTCGAATGTAATAGAAAATCATTGTTCATGATTGCAATACACATTAAAAATAAAGAGTTTGAAAAAGTAAGAGAAATAATAGAAAAGTATCCATGTGAGTTTCTTCGTGGATTTTTTGATTCAGAAGGCTGTGTAAATGTAAGATATAGAAACAACGGAAGTGGTGTTTACTATAAACAAATAAGAATAACAGCAGGTCAAAAAGATAGATATGTCCTTGACTTTATTCAATCATTATTAGCGAAGCTGGGAATAAAATCAAAAATATTCTCAAATGGAAAAAGCGGTATCTGGAAATTAGAAATAAACAATGAAGACTCAGTTAAAAGATTTATGAAACTAATAGGCTTTTCAATAAAAAGAAAGCAAGATAAATATATCTATGGGTTAAAACTACCAAAAAGGAGGTGATAAAAATTCCTTCGCATAGAGTACATAAATGGTTTGACAAAATAATATTAGGAAAAAGATATTCTCAGGTTCACCGCTTCGCAGATGCTATCTTAGGTAAGGGACACAGAAAAGGGTAGTGGCTAATGCTACTGCCCTCTGGATAAAAGTGGGGTCATGATATCTGGCACACAGCGTTATTATATAAAATTACAAAGAATATTAACACAAGGGATAGGGTTAATATGGTGCTTTCTCACTTAATGCACATAGCCGTTGATAATTTAGAAACACAAATGAAGAAGAAGGGAATTCCTTTTTTCGAGTTATTGGATTTATATCTTAGAAGCAAGAAGCGCCGCAAGTATTGAAATAATTCCGATGAGAATAGCCCACACTTTTTGATCAAGCATTTTTACTTTGTTCTTTATATCGCTCATCTCCTTCTTAATCCATTCTACATCTGTTTTTAGCTTTGCTACATCAAGTATTATGCAGTCATGTGGATTGTTTTTCTTCTTTGCCACTAAATCACCCTCAAAGCGTTCTTACAATTGGTGTTAATAAGATTGTAATGAAAGTATCTTCATAAACTGAAGCAGAAGTAGTTGCTTGTTCAAAACCTGATGCAGAAACTGTTATTGTATATGTGCCTTCTGGAACAGTAATTGAAAAGCTTCCATCAGTACCTGTAATTGCTCTATATCCATTCACATTAACGATAGCACCAGCTACTGGTTCTCCTGTAAATCTACAAAGCACCTCTCCACTCAGTACAGGCATTTTTCACCCCTCGTAATATCCTGGTGCTACAATTTGTTTGGTTGTACCGCCTTGTTGTTGCATTAACTCTGTGATGAGATATCCCAATCCAAAACCTATTAGCATACTACCAATTATGTTTCTAAGTTTTCTGTCTACTTCTGATATTGGTTCTCCTTTCTTTGGTAACTGACCCATTATCCATGCTCCTACAAAAGGGCTTAAAACACCTGTAATAACTGCAGGGTTTACCATATACACCACCTAAAATAATTTTAATACCGCTTGTGGATATATATTTTTATGGCAATAGGAATAGAAAAAGCCAAGAAATTGGCAAAAGAAGAGTTTATTAAGAAGATTCCAGGTGTAGTTGGGGTAAGTGCGCACCATAGCAAACCAGTAATTCGCATTTACGTTGAAAAGTTAGATCCTTCGATACTAAAGGAATTACCGCAAGTGTTTTTGGGTTATGAGGTTCAGGTTATAGAAGTAGGAAGAGTGGAAGCATTGATAAACAGGAAAGCAAAGTATAGACCGCTATTTCCAGGTATTTCTATTGGCTCTGAGCTAATAACTGCAGGTACTCTTTCTCAGGTGTGCATATATAATAAGACACAAGAACATTGTTTGCTTTCTAATAGGCATGTGTTTTGGGGAGAAGAAGGAACAAGAGTTTTGCAGCCAGGACCTTATGATGGTGGAAAATCTCCAGATGATACCGTAGGTTACATAACAAGGTATGAAGAGATAGAACATGATGACAACATTATAGATGCTGCTATATGCTCACTTGAGGTAGAAGCAAGCAATAGAGATCCTGAGCTGGGACAACCTATTAGCATAGGAGATGTAAACGAGGGAGACATAGTTTACAAAGTAGGAAGAACAACAGGATTTACAAGCGCTAAAGTCCTTGATACTTCGGCAACTATAAAGGTTTATGGTTATCCAAATGTAGGAGAAGCTATATTCGATGATGTAATAATAACGACTGCTTTTTCTGCAGGAGGAGATAGCGGTAGTCCTGTATTTAACATCAGAGGGGAGCTTGTTGGTTTGGTATTTGCTGGAAGCGATAAAGTAACCGTTATATGCAAGTCAAAGCATGTTGTTGATAGGTTAGATATTACACCTATATATGGTGCGCCTGTTATTCGTGCAGGTATAGCACCTTTGTTTGTACTTAGCTTAATTCCTGCTGCTTCATATTACTTAGCAAAAGGTGGTAAATTATGAAAAAAGAGTTGCTTTATGTATTGCCGATTGCAGGAATGATGGGGTTACCGCTTGTAAATTTAGCAAATCCAAGAATAACAATTCACATTGAGGGGGCTAAGAAAACGCTTGCACCTGGTCAATCAAGCAAATTCATTGTTAAGTTCAAAAACAACGGAGACAAAGAAACCACAGTTAAATGGCAGGCTATAGCTCAATGGGGTTCTCAGCAGGAAGGCTTAACTGGAATACAGGAGTTTAAAATAGGAGCTAAAGAGGAAAAGTCAGTTTCTGGCGTGTTTGTTGCTAAGGATACGATGGAAAAGCACTACGTGGATTTGATAATAAACTACTGGTACGAAAGCGAAGGAGAAACGGAAACAGAAGAGGTAAGCTACAAGGAAAAATACGGAGAATATCCCTACTATGTCAGAGAAGCGATAAAGAAGATAGACATTGTAAGCGTTGATACTCACAAGAAGGAGCTTATCATAGGATTAGATAACTTCGAGGTTACTGTTACAGTAAAGAATTCTGGAGAAGCAGATTTGCACAATGTAACTGTAGAAGTTTGGGCTATACCAGAAGAAAGTCCAGAGTATGCTCTGAAGATATTGTTCAAGCAGATAGACATTAAAAAAGGTCAAACCATAACACTCCACGATTACCAGCCGACACAAGAAGGATTCCCACAAGGCTATTGGAGTTGCTATGTTAAGGTTTACTTAGGTACAGATGTGGAGCATCCAATAGCGGAGAAAACAATACAGAAAGCATGGTACTTGAGGCCTTATGTGCCACCTAAGGTTAAAGTGGTTGGTATAGAGGTGTACTAATGACTGTGCTTTACAAGAGGCTTGGGGATTTCATAACAGCAAAGGTAAAAATACAGAATGAGGAAAATAAACAAGCAGTTGTATATCTTGACGGATGGTACTATGACTACAATATCAACAGATGGGTTTTGATAAACAGACCCCCCCAATCAGTTAAGGTAACCTTAAGCCCGAACCAACTAAGAGATGTATATTTTAGCATGAGAGCAACAGTAACAGGTAATCTTTATGTTGGAGTTACTGTTTACGATGAGCTTGGAAAACCTATAACAACATATAGCGAAACAGGAAACGAAATATGCTTTATAGACGGTGCTTATGTTTCTGTTGGACTCACTGAATTAAAATTGGGTACAAAGGTTATTAACTGCGATATACCGTCGTCATATTCCAAGCAAAGATTTTCATACGGCGAAAGCATATACGTTCTGTACAGAGCAGATAATGTAAACATAACAGAAACACCAGCAAGAATACTCTTCACGGTTTACCGAGAGAAATTAGATGTAAACAACAATCCTTATTGTGAAATAGTACATCAGGCATGGGTAAGCTGGAGTACAGGTTACTATGATTACAAGTGCAGTTATTGTCAGTTCTCTGCTAGCTCATTAGGTAAAGGAAAATACTATGCAATTATAACGAGTGAAATAAGTCCGTTCGTCGATATTAAGGTTCGGACCTTTGAAGTCGTTTGACTGCTTCTTTGTATTGCTCATAAGAAATAAACCCTGCCTTTAATTGCTTATAAAGCATCCTTAGTTTCTCCTGTTTGTTCATAAAAAGTAAAAGAAAAAGCTACATAAATGGTTTACTGTTTTTCTGCAGAATTTTATTCATCAGCAACAATTTTTGCTATTTCAGCGATTCCAGCGACTGTAATGTATGGCTGGTTTGCTGTTATTCCTGCTACCAAAAGGCAGAAACCAGCTACTGCTTCAAGCACTTTCTTAAGCTCTGCCATAGCTCCCACCTTCTTTTTAGACATAGACATAATGGAAATATTGTCAGGAGGGTATAAAAACTTAAATATCAGCGGAAAAATGTATATACATAGGGTAAAGCAGGGCAAAATGGGGCACAACACCACGATGAAAAGTGGCACTAAAGCCCCAGCCCTGCGCCTAAATTGAAAGAAAATAGGTGGTTAGATGGGAGTAAATTTAGTTATATATGTGCATAGGGACGATCTGAAAAAGCTTTTGGAACTTGAAGATAGCGTAATGATATGGGATGATTTTTTGTTCTTAGTTGATGAGTCCCACCAGAGATGGTATAATTTCGAGGAAAAAATGAAGCTACATGAATCGGAACTTATTGCAGAAAGAAAAATAACTTCGAGAGAGCTTCTTATACACATAGCTTCTTTGAACAAGAAAATACCAATGAGGAGAACATGGGCAAGAATATTAGAAAGATATAACCTACTGTTTGCACCAGACACAGAGGAAGTTGATGAAACTGAATGGATAAGCATTAAAGACATTTTCTATGCTATACAGGAGTTAGTGAAGAGAAGATTTAAGGAAGTGCTTGAGATTTATGCGTTAGGAGATGAGGATGAATGAAATAACAATAGGTAATACACGGCTTATTCATGGGAATGTACTTGAGGTTTTGAAAGTCATACCCAGCGAGAGCGTAGATTTGATAGTTACTTCTCCACCTTACTATGCACTAAGGAAATATCCAGATGAGACAGAAATAGAATGGGAAGATGGCATAAAATGTCAATTAGGGCTTGAACCTACACCAGAGCTATATGTAGAGCATTTAGGCTTAATTCTAAAGGAATTATACCGTGTTCTCAAACCAACAGGAGTGTTTTTCCTAAACATAGGAGATAGTTATTCAGGGGATATGGGAAAGAGAAAGGGATGGAGTTATGTTAAAGGATTAGAGAACAAAAAAGATGGAACTGCTATTAATGTGAGTGCAGGGTATGACTTACCTAAGAAGTGTCTTCTGTGCATACCAGAGCGTGTATTATTCAAGTGCTTGGAAATAGGTTTTATTGTTAGAAACAAAATTATATGGCGTAAACCCAATGCTTTACCGAGTTCTGCAAAGGATAGATTCACAACAACATGGGAATACATCTACATGCTTGTTAAGAAACCTAAGGGTTATTACTTTAACTTAGATGCTGTAAGAGAGCCGTATTGTCAGGCAACAATTGAAAGAGCTATGCGGTTTATTAAGAATCAGGAGCATTTTGATCCGAGCAAACATAAGCATGGTGAGTTCTTAGGTCAGAACCCTTATGAAGTGCTTGAGAATTTTGTTAAAAGCTTGGTTAGAGATGCAAAGGAAGGAAGGTTAGAAGCTAAATGGGGAGATATGTACAAGGCAAGCGAAGAGGAGATAAAGAAGTATGTGGAGGGTATAGATTCAAAGTTTCTTAAGAATCCAGATGTTGAAACAGGCTCTTTAGGAGGAAGGGTTTTGAGAAACCTTGCAGAAGGAAAACTAACAACTAAGGTATTAAAACGAGTGCAAGATGTGAATGCTTACTTAAAGCAGAAACTTAAGGAAAAGGGGCTTACAGTTAAGCAATTAGCAGAAATGACGGGTATGAAAGAAAGCACAATAGCACACTATTTCAGAACAGACTTAAGCGGAATGGCTATTCCACCAAAAGACTTCTGGGAAGTAGTTAAACCAATATTGGACCTAGATGAATATGAAAAGTTTGTAACAGAAGAGATAAAGAGCATTTTCCCATATCCGAATATATTAGGTAAGAATCCAGGCGATGTATGGGATATAACAACAGAGCAGTTTAGAGAGGCACACTTCTCTGTATTTCCTAAGAAATTAGTAGCAAGATGTATTGCTTCTGCATGTCCACCAGATGGAGTAGTGTTAGATCCTTTCATAGGTAGCGGAACAACAGCGTTGGTTTGTGAGCTATTTAACACTAAGCAATTCGATAAGATAAGCAAGATAGAAACAGTAGTGAACCTTGATGTGATTAAGAAAATTGATTGGAACATTAAGTGCATAGGCATAGATATTGTGAAGGATTATATTCAGATGGCTTACAACAGAATTAAAAACGAAGTGTACTATGGTACAAAAACGCTGGAGGTGTTTTAATGCAGGGAAAGAAGATATGCCCTGTTTGCAAGCGAGTTTATACCGATGCATATCACATCTGTAGGATTTGTGGATTAGAAAGCGGTAAGTCAGCACCTTATCTGGTGTACGTGAGAGAGCTTGAGAGAAAACCTTTAAATAGGAGTTAGTGTGCTCCAGGCGCACACACCAAATTTTTATAGACTCTAAGGGATATTTCTATTATGGCAGAAGAAAAATTTGCTGGAACTGAGGTTATAGACCTAAGCTACACAGTACCTGCAGCAACACTAATTGAAAGAACTGATAATTATCACGAAGTTAATTACGAAGGAGAAATAAAGCAGGTAATAATAGTAATTCCACCAGGCTCTAAAGATTTAGTAACAGTAAAAATAGGAGTTAATTCTTTCGATAGACTGGCATTCGCAAACAAGGAAGGCAATTTCAACTTCAATGTGAGTTACTTAGTTAAGCCTGGAGACAGAATATGGGCGGAGATAGAAAATGCAGATAGCACATATTCTCACGGTATAGGTATAACTCTTGTTGTAGAAAAAAGAATTACAGCATTAGGAGTGGTTGATTAAAATGGTAAAAACAATTACTCCTCGTGGAGTCGGGAGACCTGATAATGAGAAAGAAGTATACAGAATGGCTATTGCTACTCCTCTAATTGGACAAAAACCATACTCCGATGCAGTAGATTTTACATTAACAACTTTTGATCACATATTGGTTCTAATAACACCAGAAATACCAGAAGGGTATAGGCTAATATTGAGAAAGGTTATTGTTAGCATACATCAAAATCTATTGTTGGTAGCTACTATTAAGACATGGGACGGAAAGCCACTTGCCACCAAATTTGGTTATAAGATAGTGGAGTTCAATCTATATCCAGGAATACCTGTAGAGAAAGGAAAAGGTTATGTTATAGATGTTTACAAATATTCTACTGATGCCATAGATGGTAGCGTTACGGCACTCGGTGTATTAGAATATGTTGGTGAGTAGAAATGGTTAAGACAATAACACCAAAGGGAACTGGATTTAAAGACTACACAGATGTACTGCACAGAGTTGCTGTTGAGACTCATATTGATCAGAATTTTTGGCAGTTTTGTTATGGAGCGCCTCCGAACTTAGTTACTATAGATACCAACACATGGGTTGAAATAGATATTCCTGTGAACATTCCAGCAGGCTATGAGCTAATTGTTAATACAATTTCGGTATCCATATCCTCTAACAGGATGATAGAAACCATGATATATGATACACACTCCAACCTGTTGGATGACCTCATATCATTCCAAAATACCATATTTCACTCAAAAGAAGGTTTGAAATTTAACCCTGGAGATGTAATAAGACTTTTGATAAAAGTTTATAGCAAAACTGCAGATACTGTATATTTGACGGTATACGCCATTGGAATATATCAATACAAGGGTGTTACTGTGTTATGAAGGTATTAGTAATAACCAAAGGTACTGGAAGACCAGATTTTACTTATAGTGTAATTAAAAAAGCCATTAGTGAGAATAGGAGACAAATAGCAACAAAAGTAAATCTTGCAGCATACGGTGCTATTTATTCTTTTGCTTATAAATTCCCAGTAGAAGCACCAAAAGGATACTTAATTTCATCAATTACTGTAACCAGAGTTAGGGCGCTTATAGAGGGAAACTACACAACAAAGCTTGTTGTTTTTAAAGATTATTGGGGAAACAAATTGGTTAGCGTGTGGTTTAATCAGATTTACGATTTGTATACTGAAGACGGTATATACCAAGAGAAGTACGACCCGCCTCAGAAGAATGTATGGTTTCCTCTATGGGTAGGCATTGATAATAGGCTTTATGCAGAGGGTTATCAGTACTATGAAATACCATCCATTCATTTAGATGTACATGCACTAGTTAATTATGAAGAGGAAGAAAGTAGTTAGATTTGAGAAGTGTAGCATAGAAGAAGCAAATGCATTCATAAACGGCGAACCATACAAGGCTATAGTAGTCGAGAGTAGTGATGAGGAAGAATAATTATAAACAGAGATACCCAAATGAATATATAGGGGATGGTTATGGCAGTAGAACCCAGACCGATTGTTCAGCTTGCAGAAGAACCTGAGATTGTTATAGGAGATATTAACGATATCACGGGAACTATAGCGGATAAAGACAGATATTTACTTAATACAACAGGAACAAGGGTTAATCCAGCTACTGAGGATACACTTTCTGGGATAAAAACACAGACGGATAAGCTAACATTCGATGTAGATAACAATTTGAAGATAAACCTCGCCACATCAGAGATAAAATTGCCAGTAGATATTCAGGATCACTGGGCAGAGGCTGTAACTTTGCTTGCTTCTGGTGCAAGAACTGCGAGTGGTATAGGCTCAGATGTGGATGTAGGAAGATTCCTTTACGGCACTATTTGTGTTGATGTAACTGCAGTAAGCGGAACATTCGGCACAGGAGAAGGGCTTAGAGTTATAGTTGAAGGTAAGGACGAGGTAACTGGAAAATACACTACTCTGTATGATTCCTTCAAATCAGTAGGAACTATGATAAAACAGGTAACAACAGATTTCTACGATGTTGATTTATCGAGATTTAGAATAATAAGGGTAAGGTACATAATTTCAGGGACAACACCTAGCTTTACATTTAGCGTTAGCATGCAAGCTAAAGCCTAAATTTGGTGTTGAAATATGCCATTGACTACAAAAGGTTTGTGGTTTAAGCCAGAGTATGGTTCTTATGTGCAATGTAAGTATTCCTTACCAGATACATTTCCAGAGATGACGAAGTATTTGTCGATGATGGTGTGGTTTAAGCCACTTAAAATACCACAAACAAGCGGATTAGTTGTTCATTATTGGTATGCTTGGGCGAGATTGAGTATTGAAGGTATACCGACATATTTTAGAATGCCTGTGTGGAATACAGAGGGTACAGTACTACATTATGTAGTTCCACAGACATTAGAAGCAGGGAAAGAATATTGTGGTGCAGCAACATACAATTATGAGGGTAAGGCGAGACTATGGTTATTTTGGGATGATGGAGAAGCATATAACGAAGGAGATGCAATTGGAGAATTAAGTAGCACAACAACACCACTTGGTTTTGGTCAATGGGTTGGTACTGGTAAATTTTCATTTTATGGTCAGATATGGAGATTTTTGGCATATAATAGAGAGTTGAGTGAGGAGGAAATAAGATGGAATTATGAGAATCCAACTAACCCAATACGAGACGGGCTTGTTACATGGATAGATATGTCGCGGGGCTGGGGTAGTAAAGTTGTTGATCACAGCGGATATGGTAATCACGGCAAGATTGTTAATGCGAGATGGATTGTAGAAGAGCAAAGCGGATTATGGTTTAATCCAAGTTTGCTGAGTTATGTGCAAGTGCCATACATATTTGATCCAAGTACAACTGACTGGACATTAGCAATACTGTTCAAATGTGAAGCTAAACCTACAATGGTAGAGCAGGATATGATATTGTTTGGACAGCAAGGTGGTACTGGGACGGGCAGAAATTGGATGTATGTCAATTATGTTACTGGTGAGTTAACAAGTTATCTTGGTGGTGTGGCATCTGGTTCTGACATTTATGTATATGATGGGCAGTGGCATTTAGCAGTGTTGAGACATACTGTTGCAAGTGGTAGTATAAATTGGTGGGTAGATGGTGATTATGGTGTTGAAAATACTATTGCAATAGAACCAGCTAATGGTAATTATATAATTGGAAAACATCAGAATCCGACAATGGCAATGTATTTCAGGGGTATGATTAAATCTGTATGGTTGTGGAAAAGCTTTGTTGACGATAATGATTTGTGGCAGTTATACTTGAACCCAGACGACCCACCGGCAAAGGAGAACTTAGTGCTGTGGTTACCTATGACAAAGAGATGTGGCAATATTGTAATAGATAGAAGTGGATATGGCAATCATGGAAAAATAGTTAATGCAGAATGGGTATAGGTGGTTGTGATGACGTGGAACAGAGGTATATGGTGTAAGAATGGTGCATACATAGAGATTGATGGTTTGGTAAGCAAATTAAGCGGAGATTATACCATTTCGATATTAGTGAAGCCTATGAATGTTGGCGTTGATCAGTTGGTAGTATATTTTCCGTACATGAAGATTGAAATTGCATCCAATGGTAATGTTACTTTCGCACAAGCATACGATGGTTCGTATTTGAACGGATATTTGTGCATATCTGACTATGTTGCTAAGCAAGGTGAATGGTTACATATTGTTGGTGTTCATGGGTTGAATGAGGGTGTTTGGTTATACTTAAACGGTGTGTTGGATGCATACGATACGGATAAAACGGGAACAGTGATTGATTTAAATGAGCCATTGAAGATAGGTAGTCTTAGCACATTATACCCATTCGTTGGGCAAATAGCTATGTTGCATGTTTGGGATAGGAAACTTACAGAAGACGAAATTTGGCAATTGTATCAGAATCCAGATAACCCGCCGAGGAATGGCTTGATGTTATGGATGCCTTTCACTGAAGGAATGGGTGTTGTGTGTAAGGATAAAGCGAGTGGATTGTATGGTAGAATGCTGAATTGTAAATGGGTGAACCAGCAGAGGAGAGGATGGTATTTCGATAATGGTGGATTAAACTTCTATACAGGTTTAGATTTCGACTACAATTATTGCTCTGTTGTTTGCGTGTTTAAGATGAACGCTTTAGCAAGAGGTGGTACACCATATTATGGAAGGTGTTGTGTAATACATCCTGGCGGAGATAAATGCATGATATGGAACGAGACAGGAGATAAGTACATAAGATTTACTAACTATGACGGATTGTGGAAAGCTGTTCCTACAAATCCAATCGAACCTTTACAAGTGTATATAGCAGCTGGAGTTATGAATGGTAATGAAGAGCATATTTACTTAGCAAGCAACGGAGAGATAATAGATCACAACTACAGAACGGATTTAGGTGACTGTGGAAATGCTGTAGATAAAAGCGTTCAGATTGGAAGTACGGCAGTTGGTGGATATAAACATCATGGCGAAGTTTTAGCTACAATGATATATAACAGACCGCTTACTGAAGAGGAAATTAAGCAAATTAGCAAGCAAGGAGGATGGTTGAATCCACCAACCGACGGGCTTATTAGCTGGATAGTTCTTGACGGAGTATTGGAAGGAGAAACTCCTGTGGATAAGATAACTGGTGCTACTGCTGTTAATGTAGGTACTCCAAAACCTGTTATTCGCAAAGCATTAAGATAAAGTTAAAAATGGGAAGAACATTATTATTCTTATGGAGATTGTACTTCCTTCGGGTAGGGTTGTTGATGTAAGTAAAAGAGACGAAGGTTCTATTGTTGTTAAGTGGGTAGAAAAAGGCATACAGCATCAAATAGAGGCAGAAATAGGTATTTCTAAAGAAGAGCTTGACAAAAAATGCACAAGATACCTCTACGGCTACGATGATCCAGAAACTGGAGAACATATTCCAGGTTACTTTGAGCTTATAGAACAAACTAAACCTGAAGAAGAGGTGCTTGTATCATGAGAAAGACAAGAAGCATAAAGGTTATAGATGTCTATGTTCCGCCAAACTCAAGCACACAGAGCGATTACCTTAATGTTGAATTGTTTCATGTAAAAACAGTATGCGGGAAGTGCGAATTTAACGGTACTTTAGCTATATCAGTCGCACCAGAAGAAGGCACATTTATAGGCGAGCTTTATACAGTAGATATAAGCTCTGGAAAAGCATTTTCAGCAAGCTTTACAGAGGCATTTAACAGCATACAGGTTACTGTAGACAACTTAAGTGCTGTTACTGGAAAAGCTGAAGTTTGGTTGGTAACACAAGACTGAGGTGGTGTGTATGACATTCAAGGATGTGGAGGTTAAATTTCCATCTGAATACCCATTACCATCAAGCCAAGTTGCGGATTTGAAATTAGTAGATGTAACTACTGGTTCTGTTACAACGGAAATTGTCGGCACTCAGATAATGATGCCTACAGATCTTCAAGCGAGGTATTATGAAAGCTCTCAAGAAATAAACACGCTTGTTAATCCTTCTTCAGTTGCTACAGGTGCAAATTTCATTGCAATAGCCAACTTTGAGACAAAAACTGTTGTAGGTAAATGCGATTTCGATGGAGTGCTTCACATAGACTGTTCTCCCTCTGGCACAGCAAACTTCTTCCAGGATGTGTATAAAGTGCCTGTTAGCTCTGGTCAGGTATTCACGGCTACTTTTACAGAAAGATTTGATTACATGCTCGTTAGAATAGAAAACACATCTACTGCTACTGGAAAAGCAGAAGTCTGGGTTAATAGAGGTGTATAAAGTGCCTTTAGCACCAGTTAGAATTTTACCAGCATATAAGAAATATTCTTTTGAAGGTTCATTAGAAGGATGGACGAGCAATTATCCACAATATGTAACAATAAGCGATGCTTGGGCTACGGATGGCAATTATTCTGTGGCAATAACAGATTATATTGTATACATCCAAAAAAAGATAGATTTAACAAATGTAAATTATATGCTGCTCGACTTTAAAACTACTGGCGGTGCTTCTGATGCTATTAGAGTATTTATAAACGGAGTTCAAGTGTATTCTTTTGATGGGCTTGCAGAAAAGAGAGATGTTAAAATAGATGTAAGCGGATATACTGGGCTTTGTACTGTTAAGATTATGTACGATTTGGTAGTATTTGGAGGTGTATAAATGACTCTGTACATAGATAACATAAGGTTTGGAAGAGGAAGAGTATTAACTCCTGTAAGGGTTATTAGTTCGGGTATTGTAGAAAAAGATAGCTTTGAAGGATCTTATGATGGATGGCAACCAGCTGGTGGTGCTTGGACTATTACAACAGAATGGTCGTCTGATGGAAATTATAGTGTAAAAGGCAATTTATTTGAGTTTTATATACCACGAATAAGAAAAACAGTAGATCTTACAGGAATAAGCAAGATTCTTTTTGATTTCAATGCTTTAGGGAACACGGTATATGTTAAGATAGATGGGGTTACTGTTTACAGCAAATCTGGTGGTGTTCTTCTCGATCAAGAAGTGGATGTTAGCACATATTCTGGAGAACATACGATAGAAGTTGAATCAACAGGTTTCTACATGGATAATGTAAGGTTTGTTGCTAGAAGAGTGCTATCTCCCAAGAGATAAAAACCAGTACTTCCGCTTTATTATTATGGTAAAGATAGATGCACATGTGAGCAATCCAAGATTCATTGGATTTTGTACAGACAAAAGAATAGACGGTTCTGGGGGAATGACTATAAGGCACTTCAGAATAAGATATACCGTTAGCGATTACACGCTTTACTACATAAGACCAATGTACCACATGTTCAAGGAAAAGATGATTGTTTACGATGATAACGGAAAGATGTGCTTCTTCTTCACAGAATACTATGTTGGAAAGGGAGTTGAAAGACCAGATTATGTATCAAATACAGGACAGATTTATGTAACACAACAGGCACTACACTTCTGGACGAGGCATGATGTAAAATACGGCGGAGTTATATGTCTTGCACATGCTACATATTCTCAAGATTGGGATAATCCATATAGGGACGGTGAAAAGTGCTTTGATTTCTTTGATGACTTTGAAGGTACTTCTCTTGATACAAGCAAATGGACATACGCTTTACCTACTGGAGGAAGCATTTCGGTTTCAAATTCTTACTTAACTATGTCAAATCCTGATCTGTGGGGAGGAATAAAAACAATTAAAACATGGGATTTAAGCGGAACAACAGGATGGAGAGTATGGGTTAAAGGATGGAGCAATACGCTTAACTGGGGTTATCAATTCGGATTCGGTGGAAGTACAAATACAGCGGATTCTCCAAATCCAGGACCTTATATAAGCATAGCAAACAATGCAGCAAGCGATGCAGCTTTACCTTATGATTTGCTTGTAAGAACATACGATGCAACCAGCCTGTGGGTTAATCAGTTCTCTTATTCCAATGTGATAGACGGTAATAAGGATTATGTACAAAGCAGGCATGCTCAAGGCATAAGAATAAATCCAGATGGAACTACAACAGATGTTGGTTATCCG
>Ga0256914_1000400_pt1 | contig 42698 bp, 40 predicted proteins | sample HulkmetaG_FD_191571 | JGI IMG/M metagenome (GOLD analysis project Ga0256914, IMG submission 191571) | Hydrothermal chimney microbial communities from Main Endeavour vent field at the Juan de Fuca Ridge, Pacific Ocean - Hulk | ecosystem: Environmental > Aquatic > Marine > Hydrothermal vents ... | reverse complement strand
TGTAGCTGATGGTGATATATTCGGGTTGATCGGGTGCTTTTTCCGGTGATGTTGTCCATAGCCACATATCCTCTTCTGGTTCACGAGCCGGATCTTCAAGGATTTGACCCTCGTAAGAGATGTGCAGGAGGTTGGCATCCATAGAGTAAGGGGAGGATTTTCCCTTCTTTTCGATCTTTATGCCATGTTCTTTGGCATAAGCCAGCAGTTTTTCGCGAGAGTTTAGATCCCATTCACGCCATGGTGCGATGACTGCGATATCCGGATCAAGGGCAAGGTATCCCAGCTCAAAACGCACCTGGTCGTTTCCTTTTCCCGTAGCGCCGTGGCTGACGGCATCGGCTCCGGTTTTGTGTGCGATCTCGATCTGTTTTTTGGAAATTAACGGTCGTGCGATGGAGGTGCCAAGAAGGTATTCGCCTTCATAAATGGCATTTGCACGAAACATAGGAAATACAAAATCTTTGACAAATTCTTCCCGTAAATCCAGGATGAAAATATTTTCGGGTTTGATGCCAAGATCGAGCGCTTTTTGGCGTGCGGGTTCGACCTCTTCTCCCTGTCCCAAATCCGCTGTAAAGGTAACTACTTCGCAGTTGTACTCATCCTGAAGCCACTTTAAAATGATACTGGTATCAAGACCTCCGCTGTATGCGAGAACTGCTTTTTTGATATTTTTTTTCATGAAATATAATCCTTATCGTAGCATAGGACTTTTTCTTTCGAGGACAAATTCTCCCGACGGTTTGAGCCTCTTGTCACAGAGAAAGAAAAAGTCTGCAATCTGTTTCAAAATTTTTATAGGAAATTATACAAGTTTTTACTAAAATGAATGCCAAATTTCCATATAACAAGGTAGATATGCGTATAGATAAGTTTATGAATAGTGTCAATATTACCAAACGTCGTGCCATTTCGGAAGATATGTGTAAATCGGGTGTTGTTTCGATAAACGGCAAAGTGGTCAAACCTGCCAAAGATGTCAAGGTAGGAGATATCATCGAGATTGCCTATCTGGATAAAACTGTGCGATATGAAGTGTTGCAGATTCCTGTAACCAAGTCGATTCCCAAAAGTAAAAAAGATGAATATGTCAAGGAGCTGTAATGTTTGAAGAGGCGAAAGCAAAGTTTGAAAAGATGTTTAGGGGTGAGATGGCTCCAGAGGAGGCAAAAGCCTATTTGGTAGCGCTTTATGAAAGAGGGGAGAGTGCCCAGGAGATTGCTGCGGCGGTGGATGTGATGCGAAGTCATTCGATCAAACTCGATTTGGATGAGAATCTGCGTGAAAAGCTCATCGATGTTGTTGGAACCGGAGGGGATAAGAGCGGGAGTTTTAACATCTCCTCTACAGTAGCGCTTATACTCTCTTCTATGGGGAGTGTTGTGGCAAAGCACGGTAACCGCGCTATTACCAGCAATTCCGGTTCTGCCGATATGCTCGAAGCTTTAGGTATCAATCTGAATCTTACTCCAAAACAACAAGTAAAAATGCTTGAAGAGGTCGGTTTTACTTTTATGTTTGCGATTAACCACCATCCGGCGATGAAGCACATCATGCCGATTCGAAAATCGCTCTCCCACCGAACGATTTTCAATATTTTAGGACCACTTACCAATCCGGCAGGCAGTAAAAAGTATCTTATCGGGGTATTCAGCGATGCTTTTTTGGAGAGAATTGTAACAGCGCTTAGTCTTTTGGATACCAAAAGTGCCGTAGCAGTCAGTAGCAGGGACGGGATGGATGAGATCAGTATCTGTGATATCACCTATGCCACAAAGCTGGAGGATGGCAAAGCAAATGATTTTATTATAGATCCTGAGGAATATGGTTTCAAGCTTGCTCCCCTCGAAGCTATCAAAGGCGGTAATGCAGTTGAAAATGCGGAGATTACACTTAAGATTTTTGAAGGAGAAAAGGGAGCAAAACGTGATATCGTTCTCTTAAATGCAGCAATGGCATTTGTTGTTGATGGTAAAGCCAGGGATATGCAAGAAGGAATTGAGATGGCGGCAGAGTCGATAGATTCGGGGCTCGCAAAAAAACATCTAAAAAATATCATAAAAACTTCCAATTTGCTGTAAATTATGATAAAATCATTACATGAAATAAATGACGTAGTTTTGAAACTTAAGGAACTTCTGCCAAGAGGCGGGATAATTCTTTTGAAAGGTGATCTTGCAAGCGGTAAAACCACGCTTGTAAAAGCGTTTGCAAAAGAACTGAATTTATACGAAGATGTAACGTCTCCAACATTTTCGATCATGAATGTTTACGATAACGAACTGTTTCATTACGATATTTACAATGAAGGTATCTCAAAATTTATACAAAACGGTCTTTTGGAAAATCTTGAAGAAGAAGGATATCATTTTATAGAGTGGGCGGATGATACGATGTCCGATATTTTAGAGGAGTACGGTTTTGATTTTATAACCGTAGAGATCACTCCATTTGGAGAAAAAAGAGAGTATAGGATAAAAAAATGAGTCATACATTAAGGGCGGAGCATTTAAGTAAAACGATCAAGAAACATCCTATTATCAAAGATTTTTCTCTTGAAGTCAAAAGTGGTGAAGTGGTGGGGCTTCTTGGACCAAACGGTGCGGGAAAGACGACTACATTTTATATGATTTGCGGTTTGATTTCTCCTACGGCCGGAGCCGTATATATAAATGACGAAGACGTTACGAAATCTCCCCTTCATGTACGGGCGAAGATGGGTGTAGGGTATCTTCCTCAAGAATCTAGCATTTTCAAAGAACTGAGCGTCGAAGAGAATCTTATGCTCGCTGCGGAAGTGGCTACCGACGATAAATATGAAAGAGGTCGTAGGGTCGATAAACTGCTTGAGATTTTCAATATAGACCATATAAGAAATCGTCTTGGAATTTCATTAAGCGGGGGAGAGAGAAGACGGTGTGAGATTGCAAGGTCTTTGGCGATCGAACCCAATTTCCTACTTTTAGACGAACCGTTTGCGGGGGTGGATCCTTTAGCCGTGAACGATATACAAAGTATTGTCGCAGATCTTAAAGAGCTTGGAATCGGAGTTCTTATAACGGATCACAATGTCAGAGAGACGCTTTCCATCTGTGATCGTGCATATGTCATAAAAAGCGGTGAACTTTTAGCTTATGGAAATTCTTCCGAAATTGCCGCGAACGAATTGGTAAGAAAGCACTACTTGGGTGAGGATTTTCGTATATGAAACTTCGTCAAAGCGTAAATACGAAGCAAAAACTTTCACATACTTTGCGCAGTTGGCTGCCTATACTAAGAGCCGATATCTCATCTTTGAAAGAGACGCTAGATGAGATGTCCAAAGACAATCCCTTCATAGAGATAAGTTCAGGCAATGAGATAACATCTACAAACACTCCGAAAAAGCAGCGAACGGAGTATCGTAAAAATGCGCTTAGCAATGAAATAGAAGCGATGCAGACGTCGCAAAAATCTCTTTATGATGTATTATTCGAGCAGATAGAACCGACTCTATTTTTGGCAAAAAAATCTCAGAAAATTGCTTATGCCATCATCGACAACCTGAATCCCAACGGTTATTTCGATGTGGATATCGAGCAGTTTGCCAAAGATATAGGTGAAAGTGTCGAAGATGTCGAGCAGGTACGGCAAAAATTCAAATATCTTGAACCAAAAGGTGTCGGTGCGGTGGATCTACTCGAATCGTTTATGTTTCAGCTCAATCACCAAGAGCTTGAGGATGATGTCGCAAAATGTGCAAAAAAGATAATAGAAGATTTTGAAAATATAGAAAAATATCAAAACGAACCACGTTTCAGTGACGCGATAAGAGTAATAAAAAGATTTCATAACCCCCCGGCTATCGAGTATCAAAACGAAGTTGTACAGATTATTCCCGATATCTTCATCGAAAATAAAAACTCAAAACTCACGGTTATGCTAAATGACTCTTACTATCCGAATATCGAGATCGAGCTCGGCGGAATAGACGCTAAGTTCGACTTTGTTAAAGACAAAATAAAAGAGGCTAAATCTTTAGTTGACGCTTTGGAGATGAGAAAAGCGACACTTACGAAAATCGCGCTTATGATTGTTGATTATCAGTATGATTTTTTTATGGGCGGGGCTATAAAACCGATGAAACTCGATGATCTTGCAAACGATCTTGAGCGTCACCACTCAACTATTTCCCGTGCAATCGCAAACAAATATCTCTCATGCGAGAGAGGAATTTTTCCTATAAAGAGTTTTTTTGCCGTAGGGCTCGGTGAAGACAAAGAAACATCGAATCGTGAAATAAAAGAGTACATAAAAGAGGTCATAAAAAACGAAGATCGAAAAAAACCTCTAAGTGACAATAAAATACTTCAAAAAGTACAAGAAAAATTCGGTATAAAACTAGGAAGAAGAACGGTCACGAAGTACCGCATACAAGCAAATATAGCCAGCTCCTCGGAGAGAAAAAAGTTATATCTTTTAGAGTAGAGTTGGAAGCAAGAGCTAAGTCTCACTTCCGGTGGAACTATCCCAACATTCCTTTTATCATAAAAAAGATCATTGCCGAAAGAAGTGCCGCCGCCGGTACGGTTATGATCCAAGCGGCGATAATTTTTTTCACGGCGTCTCTTTTTACATATTTTGTTTTAAGAGCGCTTTTTAATGCTTTTTTGTCATTTTTGATTTTATCTTCCATGTCATCGATCAGTTTATATAGTGCCACTATTCTTTTGTAGTCGGCTTTCTCTTTTTTGCTTTTTTGTTCCAGGTTTTCAAGCTCGCTGGTATATGCGTTTAGTGTTCTTTCATCCTCTTTCACTTTCTCTTCTCTTTGAGCTATGACGCTTGCTTCGTCGGTAGTATCGAGCCACTCTCTTAAAAAACCGACGCCAAACACTCCTCCAACCGCAATGTGCGTGGAGCTTACGGGAAGTCCGAGCTGACTGGCGATAATGACGGTGATAGCGGCCGCAATAGCGATGGAAAAAGCTCTTATTTGATCTAGCTCGGTGATCTCCGAACCGACCGTTTTTATGAGTTTCGGCCCGTAAAGCGCAAGTCCTACGGAGATGCCCAAAGCTCCTACAGCCATAACCCAGATGGGAATACCGGCTTTTGCCGAGATACCGCCGCTTGTTACCGCATCGCTTATGGCCGCAAGAGGTCCGATGGCGTTTGCGACATCGTTCGCACCGTGGGCGAAGCTAAGAAGAGCCGCCGCGAAAATTAGCGGAATCGTAAAAAGAGTATTTATACTGTTTCTATCGTTTACCGTGATTTTCCCTTTTTTCGAGATCGATTTTTTAACAGCGAAATACGTAACGACGGCAATTGCGAGTCCTATTGTAAACGCTACGAAAAATGTGGGTTTTTTCGTAATCGGTAAAATGGCGAATATATTTTCGTTGACAAACGAAACGATGGAAGGCCACACTTTTTTAAGACCCTTTAAAACCAGATAAGTTACAAAAGCCCATGCCATAACGGCTACATAAACCGGTACCCATTTTTTAGCGGCTTTTATTCGATCGTCTTTAAAAACGATGGTTTTTTTGATAGCAAATAAAAATCCCGCGGCAATAACTCCTCCAAGCAAAGGAGATATGATCCAAGAGGCGGCGATTTTGCTCATGGTTCCCCAAGCTACTATTGAAAACCCGGCCGCGGCGATTCCGGCTCCCATAACACCGCCGACGATAGAGTGTGTGGTGGATACGGGAGCTTTGAAATATGTAGCGAAATTCAGCCATAGCGCCGCCGCCAAGAGTGCCGCCATCATCGCCCAGATAAACATATCGGTATGATTGCCGAAAGCCGAAATGTCGATGATGCCCTTTTTGATGGTCTTTACGACGTCTCCTCCTGCAATCAATGCGCCGCTAGCTTCAAAAACGGCCGCAATGGCGATAGCTCCCCCCATAGTCAACGCTTTCGAGCCGACGGCGGGACCTACGTTGTTGGCTACATCGTTTGCGCCTATATTCATAGCCATATAGGCTCCAAAGAGTGCCGCTATGGCTAAAAAAGTGTTATTAGGTATATTTCCAGAAGTTGAAAAACTATATAAAAGTACCATTGCCATGAACACTATGGCGATACCGATTTTTATAAAATCACCGCTGCTGGCTTTGCGCGCTTTTTTTTCCATCTTTTTGAGAGTTGAAATCTCCATAATAAAATGCCGCCTCTATTTTAAAATTTAGCTATCATTATAGTAAAAAAGACTTTGTAAGCCAATGTCCTGAAAACAATAATCAAATCAAATGGTAAAATAAGTAACAATAGTCGCCATCTCTTTCAAACTTTGTATTTAATGCGCCGTTCATCGGTTTTTATATATTCCAAAAGTTCTTTGCAAAAGTTCGAGTAGCAGATCAGATTTTTTTTGCCTATATGTACGGAATGTTTGCTTTGCAGGCAAAGATAATCTTGGTTTTTATGTTTAAGGTAGAGAACGCCCGCATAGAAAAACCCTCTTTTATTGAGCAAAGTGACAATTTTGTCGATGTGAGGATTGTTATTTAAGTTGATTTGGGCATAGATCATATCGCAATGCTTAGCTCGCAGCTGTGAAAGAAGTAGTAAAAACTTATGTTTAAAATGTTTGCCGTAGTCGTCTATAACGATCGTAGCGACATTCGTCAACGGATCGTAATCGTAATATAGATGAATATGCTTTTGTTTGGAAGAGTTACACTGTTTCAACCGATCTATAGGAAGTTGTGCTTTTTTATATGTTTTTACGATCATCTCTTTGTATATTTCGGGGAGTGTGAGCTGTTGAGGAGGGTAGCGGAAAATTTTGTATGCTACAAGAACGGATCCTCTTAAGTTTTTTTGGGCTAGTTTGTTGTTTTCGATCGTAACATCTTCCGGAGCACGCCCCAAAAGCAGTGCCGACTCTTTAAAACCATGCGAGAGATTGCTCTTTTGGCTGAAAGTGTGAAACATAACCGCTTCTCCGAAAATCGCATCGAATTTAAGCTCTTCGGCTCTTTTAATAAGTGCGTCGAACATTTTATTCATGATACCCATTCCTTTGTATCTGGGATCTACGACGACTACGCCTATTTCGGCTATATTACTTTTGGGCATTTTAACGAGTGTGAAATGTCCGGTGATTTCATTCGAGTTCTCATCGATCGCGACTACGCAAAAAAGTTTTTTATTTTGATATTCCAGTATTTTTTTCGGATGATAAAACAACTCTTTTATATAACTGTATCCGTAATTTTGATATATGAGTTTAGAAATGGCCTCTTCATCGCCTGCTTTGAAGTTTCGTACAGTGATAGGGGTATCGTAAGCTACATGATCTTTATCGGTTGTTTTTAAGGGAGTTTGAAATTTCGTTTTACTTTCGAACGAGAGATATTTTATGATAGAGAATTTTTTGCCGTTTTTACCGAGATTTTTATATTCGAAAAGATCGACCAGTTTGTAGATTTTGTTAAATCCTCTCTCCTCCTCCAAATTTATCGGTACGCTTGAATATTTATCCGCCGTCATCGGCATTCCCCAATCTTGCATATCTATCCTCAAACCGGAGGCAAAAGAGTGTATTTGTGTTTGGACGACTCCGCTTGCATCGCCGTAAGCATGGGTGATAGCGTTTTTAAAAAGCTCGTTTGCCGCTTCGACGAGTCGTTTCGTATCCGATTTTTTCATCCGTATGTTTTTTGCCATCGTTTTTATACTAAAGCTAATGATCTCGAAATAATCTTTTTTCGAAGGCACCTTTATGAGAACGCTGTTTGTCATATCTTCTCTTTTTCAAGTTTTTCAAGCGCTTGCAACGAAGCGGCACAGAGGATTTTCATTCCTATTTCCAAAGCGTCGTCATCGACGTTAAATCTACTGTTATGTTGCGCGGCGCAAGTTTTTTTCTTATCGTTGCATGTTCCGAGTCTGAAAAAAGCTCCGGGAATCAGACGAAGATATTCCGAAAAGTCCTCGCCTCCCATAACCGGATCATGAAGATCGATACAGTTTTTTTCGCCTATCGTCTCTTTTGCCGCATTTACGATGATATCGACCATCTTGTCGTCATTTACGAGTTCCGGTTGGCCGAACTCATAGTCGAAATTATATAACGCGTCCATTGATTTGGCGATTCCTTTGATCGATTCTTCCATCATTTTCGGAATATCTTTTCGTATTTTTTCATTCAAAGTTCTTACCGTTCCGCTTAAAATGACATGATCGCAGATGATATTCGCGGCTCTACCGCCCTCGATCGTACCCAAAGAGATGACCGCCGGATGAAGCGGATCGATACGTCTTGATACGATATGGTTGAGAGAATTTACTATCATTGAGGTTACCAAGATGGCGTCAACTCCCTCATGTGGTCTTGCTCCGTGGGCGGCTTTGCCGAATATTTCAATTTTGAAGATATCGGCTGAAGCCATCATGACGCCGTATTTGTAGCCTATTTTTCCGGTCAAGAGGTATGGGTAGGCATGAAGTGCGAAAATGGCATCCACTCCTTTTAGCGCGCCGGCTTCTATCATTTGAACACTACCTCCCTCTTTACTCTCTTCCGAGGGTTGAAATATAAAGCGTATATTTCCGTCGATTTCATTTTGAAACGGTGCGAGCGCTATCGCCGCTCCCAAAGCTATGGCCGTGTGGCTGTCATGTCCGCAGGCATGCATCACTCCGGGGACTCTTGACGCATAGGGAAGTTTTGTCCGTTCTTTGATGGGAAGAGCGTCCATATCCGCGCGAAGGGCGATCGTCTTTTTCCCTTTTTTGCGTTTTTTAAAATCGGCGATCAAACCGTAATGGTCGTTAAACTCTCTAATTTCGTAGCCGCCTGCTTCGAGTATGCCTTTGACGAGATATTTTGTATGTTCTTCTTTTCCTGAAAGTTCGGGATGGGCATGCAGGTCGTGTCTGATCGTCACAACTTTTTCGTTGATAGTTTCGATTTGCTTGAAAATCTTACGTTTTAGATCTTTCATATCAGATCCTTTATCTAAACTCCTATATATGTATTATACCATTTTTTCGACTGGAAAGAGGGAGTTTTAAAAAGGCGGTATTGTGAAAATTTGGATACAATTACCAAATGATAGTGCCCGAAATTTTAATTTCCATTTCAGATGAACTGTTTAAATACGGCGCTAACGCCTTTTTGGTCGGCGGTAGTGTTCGAGATTTTCTTCTTGATTTGCCCGTAAAAGATTACGATATCGAAGTTTTCGGCCTCAAAAATCTTCAACTGCTTGAGGATATACTCTTAAAATACGGCGAAGTTAGACTTGTAGGTAAGAGTTTCGGGGTTTTGAAGTTTTTTTACGAAGGTGGCGAATTTGATTTTTCGTTTCCAAGAAGAGAGAAAAAAGTAGCCGCCGGCCATTGCGGATTTGAAGTGGCGATCGATCCTTTTATGAAGTTCAAAGAGGCGGCGAAAAGGCGTGATTTTACGATAAACGCGATGGGCTACGAGATAAAAAGCGGTCGTTTTGAAGATCCGTTTTTTGGAAAAAGAGATCTACAAGAGAGAGTTCTACGCCATATCGACGATAAAACTTTTATAGAAGATCCTCTTCGTGTGTACAGAGGTGTCCAGTTTTGCGCCAGATTTGATTTTATGATGGATCCCGGGACAAAAAGGCTCTGCAAAGAGATGGCAAAAAGGGGAGAGTTGTTGGAGTTACCCAAAGAGAGGGTTTTTGAAGAGATAAAAAAATTGCTTTTAAAATCAAAAAAAGTGTCCGTCGGATTTAAACTGTTAAAAGAGCTCGAGGCGCTCGGATATTTTTTTATACTCGAAAAATTTGATTCTAATAAGTGGCGAAGATTATTGCATAGAGTCGATTTCGCCGCGACTTTAAGAAGCGGCGACGAAAAAAAAGATCTTGTTTTGATGTTTTGTGCCGTCTGTATGGATATGAGTTTAAAAGAGTCTAAAGAGTTTATCGAAAATTTAACCGCTCAGAGTTCATTATTGAATAAAGTAACGATATATTTATCGACAATCAAAGAAGAGGTCGATCTTTTCAAAAGAGAAGATTTGAAATATGAGATAAGAAAGCTCAGTCTTAAAGTGAATATCGAAGATTTTTGCGATATATGTAAACTGTTTTATTTTGATGATGAAGAAAGAAGAGAATTTTATTGTAATAAGTTGTTAAAAAATGCCGAAAAGTTGGGTGTTTCAAAAAAACCGCCGACTCCGTTGATCTTAGGAAGGGATTTGATCGATTCCGGATTTAAGGCTTCGCCGAAGTTTAAAGAGATTTTGGCGAAAATATATGATCTTCAGCTTCGAGATGAAATTCGCACTAAAGAGGAAGCTTTGAATTTAATAAAAAAAGAGGAATATTTATGAAAAAGAGATTACCGCTTTATCTTTTGATAGCGTTTATCGTAGCGAACATACTTTATATGATCTTGGCTCCGTTAATGATCATGGAGAAAATAGAAAAAGATACGGCCTCTATCTCGCAAAGCAGAGGTAACAGGTAAAATCGTAAAAAAATTTTAATTTCTGCCGATATATTTAAGATCGACTATCTTTTTAACGGTCGATGCGATACAAAATCAGGGGCGAAAGCGTGCAGAAATTACGATTTTTAATACTTCTAACGATATTGAGCGCACTTTTGGGCGGTTGCAGCGGTAAAAAACATCAACTTTTCCAAAAGGACGAAACCGTTCGAAACGCAGATGAATTTTTCACCACTCAAAAAAGATATATCATTAAACCGCATGATCGTCTATCCATAATATTTTTCGAATATCCCGAACTTAGTACCAAAAATAAAAATCAATCGGAAAACGATATAGGTATAGAAGTCGCGTCGGACGGTACCGTTATGATGCCGATAATCGGAAAAGTTTTAGTCGCAGGAAGAACAAAAGAGGAGGTTGTGGATATTTTATATAAAAAATATTCGGATTATCTCGAAAAACCGGCACTTCGAGTCGAGATTTTAAATCAGAAGATTTACGTTTTGGGAGAAGTGAAAAACCCCGGTGTCGTTGAGATGATGAAATTTCGATCTTTGACGCCTTTAAAAGCGATAATTCAGCGTGGCGGTTTGACCGATGCGGCACAACGCGACAAAGTAAAGATAGTAAGAGGCACAAGAGCCCGCTATACGGTTTTGGATATCGATCTTACGAATCTAAACAGTGTCAAAGACAACGATATAAACCTTTTACCTGACGATATAATTTATGTTCCGCATAATGGTGTAAAAGATTTCAACCTTCCTTTAAACGGAGCCGATCCGTCTTTGAGTTGGATAAATACCATCTTTAACTCTTTGACCGTATATCAGGTATGGAAATAGGAAAGAGGATATGAATATTAACGAACATAAACTATACAGAAGAACTTTTCTCGACAAGATTTCAAAGCATAAAGGCGCTATTTTCTTTATTACGCTTTTTTTTATAACACTGACTTATCTTTATCTACTTTTTGCGCAGAAAGTTTATCGAACGGATGCTACTCTTGAAATTATCTCAAAATCAAACCTCTTGAGTCCTAACGCGAACGTAAATGAAAAACGGAGTTTTAAAAGATATATAGTCACTCAGATGGATCTTTTGAGATCGCGTTATCTGGTTTCAAAAGCGATCGACGCACTTGATGCGAATATCGAATATTTTCAAAAGCAAAAATTCGGTGCATTTTCCAAAACTCTTGAGGATGTACCGTTTATAATCAAAGACTTGAAGATAAAAGATAAGAGTTTTTACGATAAATTTTTTCATATCGAAGCTATCGATGATGAGAGATATGCGCTTAGACTGATTTCCGAAAACTCGTTTATCACCGATCTTTTGAAAAAGAAAAAGAGCCAACCTCTAATATACAAATTTTCTCAACCTGTAATTACGAAGTATATGAACTTTACGATTGTGAAAAATCCATCGTCGATCAAAAACGAGATCTATTTCAAAGTACTATCCAAGCGTGCGTATATCGATAAAGTTTTAAGAAATTTAAATATAAATACGACAAGTAACGATTCGAGCATGATTCGAGTTATGTATGACGACAATTCGCCTCTTAGCGCTCAATATTTCGTAAACGAGCTTTTAAAAGAGTATAAAGAGATTATTTCGAAAAATAGAGTCTCTCAAACAAGAGAGGATCTCGAACTTTTGGGAAGAGAGCTTGTCGCCGCGAAGAGAAAACTTGATGAGTCGGAGAAGAAACTACAAAATTACGTAAAACGAAACAGAGTGGCCGGTATCGACGCTCAGACCGATAGAATGATAGATACGATATATAGATACGACAATGAACTGGAGACTCTTGATATTGAGTATCAGAATATAAATAAAATTTTGAATACTTATAAAAGAACAGGAGATTATAGAGAGATATTGACACAGGTATCTTTGCTAAAGAACGCAAATCTCTCGAAATTGGTCGATTCTATAGCAAAAGATGTCCAAGAGTATAAAAAGCTACGGCAAAAATATAAGACCAAACATCCAAAAGTGCAAGCGCTACAAAAGAGTATCGCTCAAAAAGAGAGCGTTTTAAAGATAAATCTCGAGCAGATACATAAAAGCGTCAAAGATAAAAGAAGAAAGATCTTAAATTATCTTTCCGGTTATAAGAAAAGATTGATGAATATTCCTCAAAAAGAGATAGGATACGCGAAGCTCAAAAGAGAGCATGATCTATTGGAAAAGAGTTATCTGTTGCTATTTGATAAGAAGATGCAGATAACGATATCGAAGAAAATTCAAGGAGAGTACGACTATAAAGTTCTCGATGAAGCTATTTTGCCCCATTATCCGATAAAACCGAAAAAGGGAATACTGCTTGCATTAGGAACTATTTTAGGATTGCTTGCGGGAGTGATGTACGCACTTTTATCCGAATACTTCGCCAAAAAGATCACCGTTCCGGGTGATGTGGAAGAGTTGAGCGATCTTCCGTATCTAGGTACCATACCTTATATTACCGATAAAAAGCTATATAACGATCTTTTCGTCATAAAAGAGCCCAAATCCCTCGCTTCGCAGATGGTTTGGGCGTTAAGAGATAAAGTCGATGCGTTTAAAACCGGAAAGAAATCGCAGATCATCGCTGTTACATCGATGATAAAAGGCGAGGGTAAAACCACCATATCCGCGAACTTGGCTCTATGTTTGGGTATGGGAGACAAAAAGAGCATTATCGTATCTTTGGATTTGAGATTACCGGAGATTCATAAAAAATTCGGTATCGACAACTCAAAAGGTATCTCGGACGTTCTTTTCGGCGATAAGAGAGTTTTTGATGTTACATACAGATGCGATCAGTATAAAAACCTCTACATTATTCCGGCCGGTTCTATGAGAGACAATCCCATGAAGATAATAAACTCCAATTATATCGACGAGGCGGTGGAGATATTAAAGGATAGATACGACTATATAATTTTCGATTTACCGCCTGTAAGCGTAGCCGCCGAGTCGGTTTTTTTGATGAAAAAAGCGGATCTTGTCATAGACGTTTTAAAGGCCGGTTATTCCGAAAAAAGTTTCGTTACATATATGCAGGAAGTGGCTTCGAACAATAAGATTAAAAATCTTGGATTCGTACTAAACGCCGTAGATAAGAAATATATCAAAATTCTTTCGAGAAAAGAGAACCAAAAATATATAAAACAGCACAAGATCGTTATGAAAAAGAGTTAGACGATAACTTTTTATGAGTTATTGTCTAACTGAAACTTCCACCGTTTTGTTACCGCTTATTAGTTTAAAACTCTCCTTTTTGTTCGAAACGAGTTTTATTCGTATCGTGTTTTGATCTAAGAATTTTATTTTCAAATCCGCCGGAAATCGCATACCGTTTAAAACATCATGTGCGTTTAGCGGTTCGAAATATAAGGTATATTCAATATCGGGCGATATCGTGATTTTCGATCTATCTTTTTTGATAATGAAAAACGGTTTAGGGAGTTTTTTCGTTTTAAAATTCCACTCTTTCGTATAGTTTTTACCATCGGACGTATAGGTTGCCGATACTTTGTACTCCATGTCGTAGGAGAGTCGTTTGAGCGGAAGAAGTGCGTATTGGTGTTTTTTGATCAAGTTATTCGGATCGTTTTTGTGATACAGTATTTTCGCATCCACCTCTTTAGCGTTTTGGTCGAAGAGAGAGAGGGATGTCAGTTTTGCATTTTGGAAAAAATAGTCGTTAAATTGAAAACTGACGGGAAAACCGCTGACATCATATTCCGGCAGAGGATCCGGACTCTCTTTGTAAAAGGCCGGCGGAACATTTTCCTGCCTGTCGTAAGGATAGACGACGATCTTTTGCGAGGAGGCTTTTTTTGCGTTCATAGCTTTATGAAACGAACTCTCTTTTATTTTATGATCGGGATTTTTACATATTTTATAAAGATAACTTTTTACTCCGTCATAACTTTTTTGTGAACAAAGATCGTTTAGTTCGTATATTCCCATATTATAAACATACGCTTTTATGTCGGGATCTTTTGGATTTTGCGCTACCCCGATACCGATTTCGTCGCTTTGAAAGTCCAAAAATCCGAAACGGTGATAGATGGCCGAAAAGAGTCCGTCTATGGAATCTTTATAATTTAATGAATCGTTAGAGACGTTTTCGATTACGAAAGTGGAGTTGTAACCTGCGAACAGGACTCTATCTTTCGGAGTTTTACCGGTGAAATTTTTACTCGAGTCGTTTTCGTAATGCCCCAGAGCTTTGTTTCGGACTAGATAGAGGGCATGAGAGTTCGCCGCTTTCTCGAGATGCTCGTTGTAAATATATTTTGACAAACCCGCTTTTTGGCGAAGTGTATTCAAATAATCAAACGCCATTGATTTTTCAAATTCCATATCTAACGGTTCGGCTTTGATCTCTATTATTTTGGGTTTTGTCGAAGAGTTGAACCAAAATGCGTTCGCATTTAAACATATGACGGATAAAATTATCAATATGGTCATAAGCTCTCCTTAAAAAAGATTATTATATCCAAATCGAAGATTTTTTAGTTGTCGGTTATTTAATTATAAAATGAAAATGTTACAATATATTTAAAAAGAGTGAATATGTCGAAGTATGATAAATTAAAATGGGATAAGAAGTATAGAGATTTCGACATATCTTTAAAACCCATATCTTTGGTAATAGAGTACGCTAAAAAAGCCGGCGGCAAGAGAGCTCTTGATATCGCATGCGGTATGGGAAGACATAGTAGGTATTTAGCCGGTGAAGGTTTTTTAGTGGATGCGCTGGATATTAGTTATGTGGCTCTTAAAACTCTCGAGAACGAAAAAAACATCTTTTTAAAAGAGGTAGATTTCGATACTTACGAACTGGAATGCGATAGTTACGATTTGATCGTATGCACATATTTTCTTCAGCGTTCGCTTTTTCCACAGATTGTAGATGCCCTGAAAAACGGCGGAGTTTTATTGATGCAGACATATACGTCGGATAGTTCGAGCGAATCCTCACCGATCAACAAAAAATTTCTTTTAAAATCTCATGAACTTAAAAATTTTTTTGAAAAAAGTTGCGATATACTATTTTACGAAGAGAGATTTTCGACAAATCCGAAAAAAGAGAGATCGATGATAGCATCGCTAGCAGCAAGAAAAAAAGGGTCGTCATGATCGTCATAACACCTATTTTAATAGCTTTGAACGTTGTTGTCTATTTCTTAACGGATGATCCTACTAGCCATATGAAGTACGGACTAAACGGCTATTTTCTACAAGGGGCTTATTGGCAGCCTTTGACATCGATGTTTATGCATGCCAATTTAACGCATCTTGGTATGAATATGGTCGTATTGTTTCAGTTCGGATATCTTTTGGAAAAAGAGTTGAACGCCCATATTAAGTATCTGATTATATATCTGGGGGGCGGTTTGACTACCGGTATTTTAAGTTTTTACTTTATGCAAAGTTTCGGATTGGAACATAATGTCGTCGGAGCGTCCGGAGCAATCAGTGTTCTTTTTGGTTGGTTTGCAAAAAGAGATCCTCATCTTAGGGGCGGCTTGATCGCGGCCATTTTAATCATCAGTTTCGTACCTCTTTTGATGGGAATGCCCGTAGCTTGGTACGGACATTTAATAGGTTTCGCATCGGGTTATGTTCTTGGTTTTTTGATTTGATCAACCTTTTTTGACGAGTAGTCCGGAAACGACGATAAAGCCGATTCCCGTAAGTATATAGATATCGGGAAATCGATCTCCCAAAAGAGTTCCGAAAAAGATGCTAAAGGGTATGACGGTGTAGCCCGCTATGGCGACTATGCCTGCGTTTGAACTGCTGTAAGCTTTTGTCAAAAGCCATTGAGATAGAGTTGCGGTTATACCTATGGTAAAGAGTAGAATCCACATTTTAGGCGAATGGGGCATAATAAATTCACTAAGCAAGAATTCAAGATTTTTAGGTGAATAAAATTCCGATATACCAAATAGTACGAGTGGTATGACGACGCCTGTAGTCATAAACGATAAAACTATTATTCTTGAATCGTAGATATGCTTTATTTTTCTTATGGTCGTATAAGCGGCGGCGGCGAGAAAACCTCCCAAAAGCCCCAGCAAATGAGGTAGTCCTGCATGCGCGCCCGTGGGTTTCGTGATTAAAACCACTCCGAAAAATCCTATGAACAGAGCGAAAACGGCTTTAAAGTTTAATTTTTCGTTAAGAATCAAAAATGCTAAAACGGCAACAAAAAGGGGAGATGTTTTATTTAGCGTTATAGCCACTCCCAAAGGGATGGTCGTAATCGTATAAAAAAATAAAAGTAGTGCACAAAAACCGAAAATTCCGCGCCAGATAAGAAGAGAAGCACGTCCTCCCTTAAGCTTGGGAGGAGTATGTTTTAAAGTTATGAGTATAAAAATGATTCCGAAAAGATTGCGAAAAAAAACGATCTCAAGAGCGCTTAGATCATCTCCGAGCATCTTAGCGACAGCGCCGTTGAGTGCCGATATAAGAGCCGAAACGAACATAAAAAAGACACCTTTGTCAAATCCGTAAATCATTTATCTCCTTTGAAAAAGCGTTATTTTACTCAAAGTCGATTATATTTTGCCAAAGAGTCTATTGCTTATAAACATGATATAATATATAGATAATTATATATTTTAAGGTTAAATATGAAAACACTCTTTGAAGATCTCTTTTTTTTAAAAGAGCGTATCCAAGATCCACAGATGAAAGAGAGACTTGAGAGTCTTCAGTCGAAAATTCGAAAACTCCGTACGAAAGAGGGTGTAAAGGGACTATTACAGCATAAAAAGATAGCGAAAGTCTTAAGGGATATGGCTTATGAGGATGAGCTTAAAAAACTTCAGATCGAGCTTATAAAGATGCAAAATTGGATTTATGAAAATAAAAAACGGCTCATGATCATATATGAAGGTAGGGATGCCGCCGGAAAAGGCGGAGCTATAAAGCGTTTTATAATGTATCTTAATCCAAGAAAGTATCGTGTTGTCGCGCTTCCGGCTCCCAGCGACATAGAAAAAGGGCAGTTTTATTTTCAAAGATATTTTCAAAATCTTCCGAATCCCGGCGAGATAGCGTTTTTTGACAGAAGTTGGTACAATCGCGCTATCGTCGAGCCCGTTTTCGGTTTTTGTAGCGAAGATCAGTATGAAAGATTTATGAAAGAGGTTCCCGAAATTGAACATGCGCTTATAGACGACGGAATCATTCTCATAAAATTTTGGTTTTCGATCTCAAAAGATACCCAGCAAAGGAGATTCGACGAGAGAGAACACAATCCCCTCAAACAGTGGAAATTAAGTCCGGTTGATAAACAGGCGCAAAAGATGTGGGATAAGATAACTCACTACAAAGACGAGATGTTTTCACGAACTCATAACTCGTACAGTCCTTGGATAATCGTCGATTCAAACGATAAAAAATTGGCAAGACTCGAATCCATAAGGTACGTTCTTTCACTTATTCCATATGAAGGTAAAGAGAATACGAAAGTAAATCTTCATCCGGATCCCGATGTCGTCCAAAGGTATCATCGAAAGAGTTTTAAAAGGGATATTTAAACGGGGGGAGGCAAAAGAGCGTATTATGATACGCTCTTTTGAGTTTTTTATTTTCCTCTGATGCCCAGAGCTTTGATTACCTCTACATATTTTTCATAATCTTTCTTTTTGAGATATCTCATAAGTCTTTTTCTTTGACCTACGAGCTTTAAAAGCCCAAGCCTTGAGCTGTGGTCTTTTTTATTCTCTTTTAGATGCTCAGTTAAATATGCGATTCTGTTTGAAAGAAGAGCTATCTGCACTTCCGGAGAACCGGTATCGTTCTCACCTCTGCCAAATTGTTTAACGATTTCAGACTTTTTAGCCGAATCCAAAGCCATAACGACCTCCTGATTGGTATTTTCAATTTAAAATTGAAGGACAATTATACATACATAAGCATAAAAATTTATTAAACTATACTAATACTCTAATTTAATTCTCCGTTTTTATAGTTCCATTGAGCCTTTAATTTTCCATCTGCATCGTACTCTTTCGTAACTCCGTCAAATTTACCGTTTTTGTAAGTTATCTCCAGTTTTTTCTTTCCGTTTGGATAATAGATAATACCGATTCCGTCTCGTAAACCGTTTTTATAATTCCATTTTGCCGTCAATTTGCCGTTTTCATACTCTTTGGTTATACCGTTTAGTGTATTGTCTTTGTATTGCGACTCTATGAGAAGTTTGCCGTTTTTGTCATATTTTTTAGAAATGCCCTCTTGTTTGGAATTGACGAAAGCGACTTCTTGAATTTTCATACCGTTTTCGTCATAGATAATGCTGATACCGTTTAGAAGATCGTTTTTATAGCTCCATTTCGCTTTTAACTTTCCGCTTGGGTAGTACTCTTTTGTTATACCGTTTTTCATACCGTCTTTGTACGTTATCTCATATTTGACTTTTCCGTTATCGTAAAACTCTTTTGAGGTGACCGCTAGAAGGGTTGAAGCCGCCAAAGTAGCTACAAAAAGTCCCGAGCATATTTTTTTTTGCACACATATCCTTTATTTGTAGTTTGATTTACATAAATTATTTAATAAAATTATTATATCATGAAGCTTATTGTAATGCAATACAAGGAGATACAATTTGTATAAAACTCTATTTACACTTGTTTTCATACTCTTTTTAAGCGGTTGTGCAAGTTCGACACCGCCTTTGGAGGATATCCAACGAGCGAAAATGGCACTACTTGACGCCCAAAATGCAAAAGATAACAAAGAGGCTCAAAGTTATTTTCAAAAAGCGAAAAACGAACTGTTGGCGGCTCAGCGCAAAATGAAAGAGAAATCGTATGAAGAGGCGAAAATTCTAGCGCAAAAAGCTACTGCCGATGCCAGAGTAGCAAAAATAAAAGCGACGAATTTTGAGCTTAAAAAAGAGCTTGATAAACTTGATATCGAATTAAAAAGAGTAAAAAAAGATTTTGTGACTATCGACGAAGCAAAAGGAGAATAGAGCATGAATAAAATAATTTATATCGCCATAGCGCTTCTTTTTATCGGCGGTTGTAGCTCTAAACCGGCTGTTACACCGAGTCTAAAAAACGCCCAACAGACATACATGAGAATAAAAAACGATCCCTCCATTTCGGATACGGCTCCTTTGGCTCTTTTTGAGGCGGAAAAGATCTACCAACTAAGTCGCAATGCAAAAGATGAAAAAGAGGCACGTCATTTAGCGTATTTGTTAAATCATGAAATCGAAGTGGTCAAAGAGAGCGCGAGAAGAGAACATCTAAAAAATCAGATACGGAAGTTGAAAGTTGAAAAACAAAAAGCGCTTTTAGATCAAAAAGAGACGCAGCTTTTACTTCTTCAAAAACAGATGCGGCAGACAAAAGCGAAACTCAAAGAGCTCGAGGAGTTGAACGCCAAACAGACAAATAGAGGTTTGGTTCTTACTCTGGGAGACGTACTTTTTGAAAGCGGTAAAGCGGCACTTTTACCGGGATCAAAAAGAGCTATAGATAAATTGGTGGAGTTTTTGAAAGACAATCCCGATAGGAAGGTTCTTGTAGAAGGCCATACGGATGATGTCGGAAGTGCTACGTATAACATCGATCTTTCGTTAAGAAGAGCACAGTCGGTAAAAGAGGCGTTGGTGGAAAAAGGTATAGATGAGGATAGAATCACGGCTCTTGGTTACGGAGAAATCTATCCGGTAGTCTCAAATGCCGATGCGGCGGGAAGACAAAGAAACAGACGCGTCGAAATAGTGATACTTGAAAAGGGTGTGGAGCCGGAGAGTATGCATAGATAAAGTTCAATCGTGCGATATGTTTCATACCGCACGATATGTGGTAATTTAGTCCCCGAGAGATCGCACGCATCTATATTTTTTGACGCTTGCTTTAGGTACCGAGGCTACATCTTGACCGGTTGCGAAATCCACTCCCCAAGCTTTTGTAGGATCGTCTTGACGTGTTGTTGAGGAGAAGTAGGTATCCGCAGCTACCGTATCGAAAATATCGTAAAAAGCGTTTGTACCGTTTTTTGAACGATCGACGATAGTTAAAAGTTCGTTTATATTCGGAAGTCTCCAGTCACTTTTGCCGTCGGCCGATAAATTATTGCATCCTTCGATAGCTTGTTGCCAAGTACCGGAAGATGGAAAGAGAAGAACCGGGAAACCAAAAGTGTTAGTCGGATCTAGCCACTGTAGTTTCGTTTTCGAGTCGGTTACGACATTTCCCGCCCCAAATATGCCTGGTCTTGTAAATCTGGGTTGAAATGGAAAGACGGGACTTAAAGTAAAATCCTTTCTTACGCAAGTAACATATTTAGCGGTTGAGTCCGATCCTACCGAGTCGTTACCGAGCTTGAAACTGAAAGTAAAGTGTTTATTCGCCGCTTTTTTATAAGGTGTGCTCGACCAGTAGAATTTATCCGTTTTTATATTGTTAAAAGCGCCGAAATAGTTATCATCTCCTCTGTCTGCTATGGATATCAGCTCATCGACGGTCGGAAGTCGCCAGTCGGTTTTACCATTGTAGTTTAACCCGTTACAATAGTTTGCGGCATCTTGATAATTTTTCGTAGTTATGTAGTTGTCGTTTCTCCATGAAACTTTCGTTACGTTTTCGATAAGTACGCGTGTGTCTATAAAAATCGGAAAATTCATATATATACCCTCGCTCGTGAAATTTCTATCGAGTCCGTATTGGTAGTCACCGTCGTCGCCGGGAAGATATTTGAGAGTTTGTCCTGTTTTAAAAACCAAACTTCCACCTTGAAGATCGTTGATGGATATCGTTATATCTTTTGTTGTGGTTGAAGTTGCGTCACTAGCTCCTACCGTAAAGGAGTAACTGTTTTTAGTTTCGTAATCCGGAGCCACTTTAAAAGTTACCACGCCCGTTGACGAATTTATATCGAAGCTTCCTCCGTCCGCACCCCCTTGAATCGAGTAAACTATAGTATCGCCGTCAATATCGGTAGCGTCGATATCTATCGCACTTTTTTGATTCTCGTCCACACTGGCCGTCGATGGAGTGGTGATAACGGGTGCGGAACCTTCAGCCACATCCGTAACGTTTATAGTTACATTTTGGGTGGTTGAAGCTACACCGTCGTTGGCACTAGCGATAAAATTGTAAATTTTTTTCGTCTCATAATCGGGTGCGCTCTTAAAAAGAACGACTCCGCTGTTTGGATTTATCGTAAAACTTGCGGAATCTCCACCGTTAATCGAATAGGTTATGGTGTCGCCGTCGGCATCGGTAGCATCGATATCTATGGCGTTTAGTTGATTTTCAGCAACGCTTACACTTGCGGCACTGGTAATTACGGGCGCATGATTTACCGGTACGGTGACCGTAATGGTAATATCTTGGGATATGCTTTTGCCTCCGGCTTGCGCGATAACCGTAATATTGTAAACTCCCGCAACGGCTCCTGTTTTAAAGCTTACTACTCCGTTTGAGTCTATCGAAAATTTATCCGCATCCGTACCGGAGAGTGCGTAAACGACACTGTTTCCGGCCGGATCTACGGCATCGACATCGATCGCTCTTGATTCACCTATGGTTACGTTTGCGGTTGAAGGAGATGTAAAAGCAAAAGTACCCGTCGCTCCTACGGCAGTTGAAGAACCTCCGCCGCATCCTGAAAAAGCCATTCCCGCCGCTAAGATAAAAGCTAGTGTGGCACTACTTTTAATATGTCTCATAATTACCTCCGTTAAAATTTTTATATTAAAATCTTAACAGTAATTTATTGCATAAATATTGCATGATAAATTAATGAAATATTCAGAAAATATTATCTTGATTGGTTAAATAATTTAATAAAAAATATTTTTATATAAAGTTTTTAAAATGAAGATTTTTAAAAAAAGCTATTTTTTTCATGTTTTGTCGATTTTTTATTCATCCGGTATAGTTTATACCGGATGATAATTTAGAAAAAATTACTCTCCAAGAGTTCTTACGCATCTGTAGTTTTTTACTAAAGTTTTCGAGATACTTGCTATATCTCTGGCTCTGGTAAAATCAAATCCCCAAGCTCTAGTAATCTTATCATGGTTTGTAGTAGAAGAATAATAAGTGGATGTATATTTAGCATTTGCATTCGGTTCTACCGCTTTAAAAATATCATAAAAGGCACTTCCGCTTTTTTTCGATCGATCGACGATAGAGATAAGCTCGTTTATGTTAGGAAGTCTCCAGTCATCTTTTCCACCGGCCGTAAGATTGTTACATCCGTCCAATGCTTCATCCCAAGTTCCAACCGTCGCTATAGGATCTAGTGCCGGATCGTACCACTGTAGCTTCGTTTTTGTATCCGTAACGATATCTTCATATTTTGTAAATCTCTTTTCAAGCGGGTTTGCGTCGGTTGTAAACTCTTTTCTGACACAAGCTACGTATTTTATCTTATCGTTTGATTCGACGGCATCTTCGCCAAGATCGAATCCGAATGTATAGTATTTATTTGTCTCTCTCACATATGGCGTATTTGACCAATAATAATTATCGGGTTTTATGATATTAAAAGAGCCAAAATAATTTGCCGCTCCTCTGTTAGCAAGATTCGTTAATTCGTCTATGGTCGGAAGTCTCCAGTCTTTATATCCTCCATGAGTTATGGCGTTGCAGTATTTTACGGCATCGAGATGATTGGCGGAGTGTAGAAAATCGTTGTTTTTCCAGGTGACTTTAGTAATGTTTTCGGTAAGCGTTTTGTTTTTATGTACGGTAAGACTTCTAGCTCTTCCGGCTTCATAATCACCGTCATCGCCCGTTTTATATTTTTGAGTCTGTCCGGTTTTAAAGACGAGACTCTTTCCGTCAAGATCGTTTATGGATATGGTGATCCTTTTAGTCGTAGAACCCTCTGAATTAGCGGCCGCAGCGGTGAAAACGTAACTTTTTTTCGTTTCGTAATCCGGCGCGTTCTTGAAAGTTACGATTCCGGTGGCCGGGTCGATATCGAAACTATCGGCGTCATCTCCGGCTTCTATCGAATAGGTTATGGTATTGCCGTTTACATCGACGGCGTCTATATCTATGGCGTAGTGTTGGTTTTCATCGACGGTTACGCTAGGCATAGTCGTAATCACCGGTGCTAGAGTATCCGTTACATTTTGTATGTTTACGGTTATCTCTTTGGTTGTAGTGTCTATACCGTCACTTGCACCGACGGTAAAGGTGTATTTGTCTTTACTTTCAAATACCGGCGGTATTTTAAATACGACTATTCCGCTAGTCGGATCTATCAAAAAGTCATCGCCGTCGATTCCTCCCGTTATGGAGTATGTCAAAGGATCGCCGTCCGCATCTTTTGCTTCGATATCGATCGCGTTGTATTGATTTTCGTTTACTTTTACGCTATCGCCGTTTGTGATGACCGGTGCATGATTTGCCGGAATGGCTACGGTTATCGTAATATTTTGCGATATGCTTTTTTTACCGGCACTAGCCGTTACCGTTATACGATAAGTACCGGGTGTCGCTTCGGTTTTGAAAGATACTTCTCCGTTATCGGAATTAATCGTGAATTTATCGGCATCACTACCGGAAAGCGAATATGTTACATTGTTGTTGTCCGGATCGTTGGCATCTACATCTATAGCCGTAATATCCCCTATATCGACACTTACCTCAGACGGTGACGAGAAAGAGAAGATCTCGATATCGGAGCCGCCTCCGCCGCCTCCACATCCCGTAAAAGCCGTGCCAATTGTTAGAATAAAAGCCAATGCAATAGTGTGTTTTTGATTTTTCATTTTCACCTCCAAAGTTTGAAATTTTAACATTATAAGATTAATAATAGACAATAGTGGCTCTATCGAGGTTTATTATATTAAATATTTAGAATAATTCGTACTTTTTTATAAAATAATTTAAATAATTTTTTTGATTTTTAAATTTAATGGTAGTAGTGACGAAGTAAAAAATCCTTTTTATACTTCCAGTTTATGTTTTGATTCGCTTTTTTCTGAGTAAGAGTCGAAAAATTTATTCCACTCATCGGCGGCTTTCGGTTTTGAAAAGTGGTATCCTTGCAGATATTTAACTCCGAGGCTCTTGAGAAACTGTGCATTTTCCGCCGTTTCGACACCTTCGGCGATTATGTCTATATCGAAGTTGTTGGCAAGAGATGTTATGGTCGAGCAGATATTTTTGTTATTTTTATCTTTGGGAGTATTTAAAACGAATGTACGATCAATTTTGAGGTAGTCAATCGGATAGTCTTTTAAGTAACCTATGGAGGAGTATCCGGTTCCGAAATCGTCGATACTTATTTTGATACCTAATTCATTAAATTCGTTCAATGTGCTTAAAACCAGCTCTTTGTTTTCTATAATAACATTTTCGGTTATCTCCAGAATTAGATTTGAAGGAAGTAAAGAGGCTTCTTCTAAAATGGCGTGAGTTTTTTCGACAAGATCGCTTTGTAAAAAATGGACGGGTGAAATATTTGCCGATAAATAGAATTTTTCGTTATACGTCATATTCCACTCTTTTATTTGTCTGCAAGCGGTTTTTAACATCGAGTACGTATAGTCGGCTATAAGCCCTCTATCTTCGGCTATAGATATGAATAGATCCGGAGAGATGGATCCCAGCTCTTTGTGATACCATCTCGATAATACTTCGAAACCTTTTATTCTACCGCTGTCGGCGCAGATGATAGGTTGATATGCCAATGTGATATCGCCGTTGTTTATCGCTATTCTCAACTCCTGTTCGACCCTGTATCTGTATTTGGTCTCTTTTACGATATTTCCGACATATATCGTGTAACGATTTCTTCCGGTCTCCTTGGCATGATACATCGCGGTATCGGCATACTGCATAAGTTCTTCCGCGTTTTTGGCGTCTCTTGGATAAAGCGCTATACCTATACTGGATCCTATGCTTAGTTGATTGTTGTTTATGACGAAAACTTTATTTACCGCTTCAATTATTTTTATAGCTTTTTCGACGGTTTTTTGCTCGCATATCTCGGTGGTATAGTCTCCTTGTGAGATAATGGCGAACTCATCTCCGCCTAGTCTGGCGAAAAAATCCTCTTCGTCAAGTAAATTTTGGATTCTTTTGGTAACGCCGGATAGCAGTTTATCCCCCGTACTGTGTCCTAGAGAGTCGTTGACGATTTTAAATCGATCCAGATCGATATACATCAAGGCCAGACTTTTACCGGGTCTTAGCTCTTGTATCGAGTTTAGGAGCTTTTTTTGGAAAAAATTTCTATTGGCTATTTTAGTGAGTGAATCAAAATGAGCCAAATTGTAGATGCTCTCTTGAGTTTTTCTTTTGTCGCTTATATCCGAGAAGATGGCGATATAGTGGCTTATTTTACCATCTGCGTCTTTTATGGTGGATATATGCAACATTTCATCAAAGAGTTCGCCGTTTTTTCTTTTATTGGTAATCTCTCCTTCCCAGTAGCCGTTTTTCGTTATACTATCCCACATATTTTTATAAAATTCTTTATCTTGTTTGCCTGATTTGAGTAAAGATATGTGTTTCCCTATCGCTTCATCTTTCGTATATCCCGTGATATTTGTAAATGTCTTGTTTACGTTGACTATAACGCTGTTCGTGTCGCAAATGGTTATACCTTCAGTCGCATTTTCGAAAACGGACGAAGTTAGGCTAAGTTTTTGAGTCTGCTCTTTTATGTTTTTTTCGAATTTTTCATTTATTTTTTGCAACTCTTTCTTTTGGTTTATAGATACGTAGATGTAGTATCCTATCAAAAATAGAATATTTATGGATATGAATATCAGTATCTGTTTTTGCATCTGATGATTTGCCGCTAAAGCTTTATCAATAGGCGTAATGATCTCTATGGCGCCTCTTACGTCACCGAGTTTCCAGTCGGTTTTTGGAGTGTCGGGTCTGGTGTTGTGACAATTTACGCAGCCTTGACTAGTGAGAAAATCGGGTACGGCATATCTAACCACCTCTTTACCGTCGATATTTTCCATTTTGATAAAGGGCTTGCTCGAATCTTTTTCGAAGAAAGAGAGAGAATCTTTTTCAAATTGATCCAGAACTCTATCTTTTCTGTTTGGAAACGGATAGTTGCTGTACATTCTCACTTCCGTATCCGTACCGTTTGTAAAAAGTTTGCCCAGATCATGTATGGATGTTGCGGGAAGCGGAATGGTATCGTTCTTTGCTTCGTGATCGTAGTTTATTTTCAAATTCGTGTGAGCTTTTACTTTCGATAGCACTTTCGTCGTGTAATAAGAGCGAAATATTCGCATATGTGTTACTAAATCGTCACTATTTTTCGTTGTTGTTTGAAGAGTATTTTCGAGCGTGATTTTCGGTAAATAATAGAATAGACCGGCAAGGATTATCAAAGAGATAATAGATACCGGTAATAAGACATTGTTTTTAAACGAATTTGCTATTTTGCTCAACTGAATTTCCTGATTTTATACTTTAACTTCCTTTATATCGACTTAAATTCTCCTTTCTTTAAACCGTTTTCAATTGTTCGGGGTTATTTTAGGTTTGTTTGATTCAAAAGATCTCTCGCCGCTAAAACGGCTCTTTGAGCGTTGATTTTTCCATAAGCTCTTTTTATATTAAAACCGTTTTGATCATAATAAACTTCATCTTCTTCTATCTTTTCGGCGGTTGTTATGAGGATCTCTCTGATTTGATCGGGAGTTAGATTCGGATTGGCACCTAGCATCAACGCAGCGACTCCAGCGGCCAGAGGACACGCAAAACTAGTACCGTTTACAAAAGCATGATCGTCGTCAATATGGAGACTGTATCCGTTTGGGAACGTGTATGTATCGAAATATACTCCTTTGGGTCCGCTATCGTCAAGCCCTAACAATCCTAAAAACTCGCCGCCGGGTGCCAAGATATCTATATTTTTCCCGTAGTTTGAATAGCTGGCGAGTCGGTTCAGCTCGTTTGTGGCTGCAACACCTATGACGCTTGGAAGTTCGGATTCGTCCGTTAAAAAAGGAGTATCCAGATCAGCTGCGTCGTTTCCGCTAGCGAAAAAGATAGTGATATTTTGATCTTTTAGATTTTGAAATTCTCTAGCTACGGCTTCGGATACGTTTTCAGTTCCCCAACTGTTGCTGATTATTTTGGCTCCTTCTTTTTTGGCATATTCGAATGCTCTGATAGTGGCCGCGTCGTCAACATATTCTTGTGCGATTAAGACGATTTTCGCTTCGGGTGCAACGCCGGTTATACCCAGATTGTTCGACGGTGCCGCTATGAATCCGGCACAAGCCGTACCATGAGAGGATTCGTCGCTATCATTTAAAACATAGCTGTCTTGGGCATCGGCATTGTAAACACTAAAGACATTTGCCGCCAAATCTTTATGCGTCGGTTCGAAATTGCTGTCGATTACCGCTACTACGATGCCTTCGGCTTTTGTGATATCCCACGCACCTTTTATATTTATACTTGAATTTTTGTTTATGTTCGCACTTTGCGTAAATTCATTGTTCGTGAAAGATAGATACCACTGATATGAAAAATAGGGTTCTTTGGTCGGATCTTCCTGAAGTCTTGGTTCGTTCGTATCGTTTTCTTCGGGTACGCGGTCGGTACCTCCGCATCCTGATAACAAAATGAAAACTATCGATAAACAGATATATAATTTTCTTTTTTTTATCAACGCATTTTCCTCTTTTTTATGAAATTAGGATGCGCGAATTGTACGGGATCTTCATTATAGAGCGAGTTGGATATCTCGAATGGATCACTATTTTTTGGAAGTTTTAATAGATAAATCGTTTTGGAGAGCTCTTCAATGTAAGTGATATTATAATCTCTTAATACTTTTTTACATGCGATTAAATCGTCACAACCGATGATAACTTCTTGTTTTACGCCGATTTTTTGTCCATTTTGATTTTCGTAAAATGTGACGTTTTGATCTCTCAGCGCTCTTGAAGTAGGTAATTTTGTAAGCATGACTTTTTTACCGAAAGAGTAGTAAAAGCTTTGTTGCGCCAAAAGTGATCCTATAAATAAAAAAAGAGATAAAAAAATCTTCATAAATGCTCCTTGTATATGCAATAATACCAAAAAAGTGTGAACCGAGTATTAACTAGAGATATAGATATTTTTTAACATATCCGGATGTTGAACTTAAAATATTAATGAGACGACAATCATTTGGAACAAGAGTATTGTTTAGTCTAGTTCATAATAACTTTGCATATATCTATTTTAAGGTTTATCTTATTTCAAGATATTTTTTAAGTCCTATATCCGTCCAGTCGCGGTTTAGCTCTAAAAAGGCATAGATATTTTCCCAAACTTTTTTAAAATCGTCACTATCTTCGCTTTTTTGTTCCGCTACTTCCAACATAGCCTTTTTTGCGGCTTTTAACACATCTTTCGGTAGGGAATCGATTTTTACTCCGGCTTCTTTTACGATTTTTAACTCTTTTGCGTTTTCGTACTGAAATTGACTGTTCATCGTAGCGTTCAACTCTTGCGAAGCCATCTCTATCATAAGCTTTTGCTCATCCGAGAGTTTGTCGAATTTTTTCTTATTAAATACCAAACTAAGAGAACTTGCGGGCTCATGCCATCCGGTATAGTAATATTTTGCGACTTTGTGAAATCCCATTTTAGTATCGAGTGAGGGTCCAAGCCACTCTGTGGCATCTAGCATATTTCTCTCAAGCGCGACATATATCTCACCTGCGGGTAGAAGAGTCGGTTTTACGCCCAGTTTTGCGAAAACTTCACCGCCTAGACCGGGTATTCTCATCTTTAGACCTTTTAAATCGTCGAGAGATTTGATCTCTTTTTTAAACCATCCGCCCATCTGAACACCGGTGTTCCCGCCTTTGAAAGGGACGAGATTGTATTTTGCATAGAGATCTCTCCAAAGTCTCATGCCGTCTCCCCAGTCAAACCAAGCGTTCATCTCCGTGTCGGTTAGCCCAAACGGAAATCCCGTGAAAAGATTGAAAGCTTCATTTTTGCCTTTGTAATAGTAAGCGGCCGAGTGGTAAGCGTCTATCGCCCCCGCACTTGTCGCGTCAAATACGCCAAGAGCCGGAACCAGAACATTTTTGGCAAAGACTTTGACTTCGATGCTTCCGCCGCTTAATTGAGTGAGTCTTGTAGCAAATCTCTCCACTCCTTCGCCCATGATGGGAAAGTTCGCGGGCCAGCTTGTCGCCAGTTTTATCTTTACCTTCTTGCCTCTGTTGTAGTTGAAGGTTTTTTTCTCTTTGTTGTAGTTCGGATCTTTGGGAAGATCTCTGCATCCTGTTAGTGTGCTTGCCGCTGCGGCCGTTGCGATGGTGGTTTTGATAAAATCTCTTCTTTTCATTTTCACTCCTTAATATAACGCTGCTATTACCGTATAACATAAAAAGAGCATTAAATGGGAAATGCCTTCAAAATAGTTCGTCTCACCGTCATCCGTAGTTTTCCAAGCCAGTATGATAGTAAATATCAAAGCACCTATCTCAAGAGGGTTGAAGCTAAGAGGAAGTGTGACATCGGCTATAAAGCCTAGTATCAAAAGAGCCGGAACCGTTAAAAGTATCGAAACGGTGGAAGCGCCCATGGCTATATTTACGACTCTTTGGATTTGATCGTTTTTCGCCGCTTTTACCGCGGTAAAAATTTCGGGAGCCACCGAGATGATGGCGATGGTAAGACCCGCAAGTCCCGTAGAGATACCGGCTTCTTTAAAGACGCTCATGCCGTCGATCGCAAAGATTTCAGCTAAGACTCCTATTAAAAAAATTAGAGCGAAGATTACCATAAAGTTGGCGAAAGTGGAGAGTTTTTCGAAAATGTAATTTTCGTCTATTATCTCTTCTCCTTCGGCAAGTTTTCGTTTATATCTGAAAATTCTGCTTTTTGCGGTGGCTTTGAAAAAGTGAGTGTGCGTTTTTGTCTGAAAAATGAGTATCGTAATATAAAACAAAAAGAGCAAGATTCCTATCATATAGCTCGCTTTCTCGACCGTCTCTTTATCATGACCGCTGTGACCGAGTATGCTCGGGACTAAAAGTGCGAGTGCCGCGACATAAAGGATAGTCGTATATGAACTTGATGTATCTTCGTTATGCTGCTGCTCGGTAAAAGCAAGACCTCCGATAAATACGGCAAGTCCCAAAAGAACATTCATATCCACTATGACAGCCGAAATGATACCTCCTTGAACGGTCTGCATAGCTTCGGGAGAATTGGAAACCTGAAGCATGATGTTAAAAAGAAGTAGTATTTCAACCGCCACAGCGGTGAAAGTAAGTACGAAGCTCCCATACGGTTCGTCCAATCTTTCAGCTAGGATATCGGCTATTTCGGAAACTGTTATGGATAAAAAGATAATCGCGAGCGCCGCAAAAAGAGTGCTTAGTGAATCGTTCGCCTGTGAATGAAAGTAGTAAGCTATAATTGAGAGGATCATACCTCCGACGATATCCCAATAATTTTGTACAAAAGTGTTCGGCTCCGGATGAGCCTGCATCGACTGGGGGTTCGAGTCCATTTGGTTATATTACTCCTCAAAGAGAGACGGCTCTTTTTTTGTCTCGATCTTTTTTAATACTTCCGCCATATCTTGCGGATTCGCTTTGATTATAGCGAAATTAAATTCAAGTTCTTTTAATTTTGTAATCTCAGTTAAGTTTATGTATGAAATAGTTTTTATTTTATTGGAGTTGTTCGTTTTGATTTTTCGTGGCAAAAAGAGTATATGTTTAGCCCAAGAAGCTTTATGTTGAAGATAATTTATAAAATCGTTCAAGTTTTTATCATCGCTTATGATTATCAACGCTTTTTGCGTGGAGCCGAAGCTTTTTCTCACAAGATCGCCGTTTATAAACAGAGGATAGAAATAAGGTGTAAAATCGCATCTGTCGATTCTGTAATCGATCGATTTCGAATCTAAAAAGTTGACGATATTTTCAAATTTCTTCAGAAATATTTCAGGTAATTTGATATTTTCATAAAGTACGTTTTTATATACGAAACTACTTAAAAAGAGTGTGCTTTTTATTTTCAATATGGAATGCAATATCGGAATATTCGCTAATTCATAAGCCGGATAGATATCTTGAAGATACTCCTTGTCGCCGGATATTATGAGAGAGTTTTCAGGTGCGTCGATAATTTTTTGAAAATTTTTTTTAGGATCGGTGTTTAAAAATATGATACTCTCTTTCGAGGTGATTTTTTTCATAAGCGCAGCTTCGACGGGATCGAAACAGACAAAATGAAGCTTAGTTTGCATAAGGGAGTATCTAAGCAGACCTTTGAGAGCTTCGTTTATGCTTTCGCATTTGAGCCAAGCTATTTCATCGTCGAGAATATTCGTATGTTTATCGCTCATAATAGCGTAGGCGTCACGTTTTAAAGCTATTTTAATATCTTGGATGTCGTTTCCAATAAAAAGGTCGCCCCTTTTTACACGTATCGGATCGAAAACTATTCTCTCGAACGACGAGATGCAAGGTTCGTTCAAGAGTGTCGAGTTAGTTAATTTCGCCAGATTTTCAAATGTCATCCAACAGGCGTACCGCTTTCTTTGTGAGATTCGGGGCGAAGTAGAGAGAGTGATTTTTTATCTTTTGCGGCTAGAAGCATACCTTCGGAGAGATAACCCATAATTTTTGCGGGCTTTAAATTTGAGACTACGCATACTTGAGTATTTACGAGATCATTCGGTGAGTAGTACTCTTTTATACCAGCTATGATCTGACGGGGATCTTTTTCTCCCAAATCGACTTTCAGTTTTAACAGTCTATCACTTTTTGGAATCTCTCGGGCTTCCAAAATAGTACCGATTTTGAGTTTCGTTTCGAAAAATCGGTCGATTGTGATTATCCCGTCATTTTTTTCACTAATGTCTTGCTCTTTTTGTTCGGGATCGGGAGTTTTCAGAAGTTCCTTTTCTATTTTCGGAAATAAAGGGGGAGTTTTTTGTATCATAAATCTATTTAAAAGCTTTTTTTGCGTTATCAGTTTCTCGTAATTCTCTTTATTTATAAAGATTCCCAACGAGTTAGCGATCGTCTCACAAATTTTCGGCATAACCGGACTTAAAAGAAGCGTAACTTTCGCCAAAAGGTTGGCTACAAGCGCCACTAACGCCAGTGCTTCATCTTTTTTATCCTCTTTCATTTTCGACCAAGGCTCGTAAATCGCTATCGATTGATTCGCCAGAGTTAAAATTTTCCAAAGTTCTTCGAGATATCTGTTTAATTGGAGATCGTAAATGTATCGGCTGAGTGTATCTATGATTTTGTCGGCAGTTTCTATCTCTTTCTTATGATACGTCAAAACATCTTTCGAATCTATCACAAACTCGTTATATTTTCCACTCATGCCGATGATTCTGTTTAAAAGGTTTCCAAGATCGTTGCCTAAATCCGAGTTTATACGGTCTATCAGAGCTTTTTGGCTGAAGTCGCCGTCTTGTCCAAAAGGTACTTCTCTTAACATAAAGTATCTGAAGTTGTCTAGTCCATAAGCATCTGCCACCTCTCTTGGATCAACAACATTTTTTTTAGATTTACTCATTTTTTCGCCGTTTCTCGTCCACCACCCATGAGCTCCGATGTGCTTTGGAAGCGGAAGATCAAGGCTCATCAAAAATGCCGGCCAGTAGATAGCATGAAATCTTAATATATCTTTTCCGACAAGATGAACTGTCGCCGGCCAAAACACCATATTTTTCTCATCTGTTCCGTATCCAAGAGCTGTTATATAGTTTAAAAGAGCATCCAGCCAGACATACATGACATGTTTTGGATCGTTTAGAGATTTTGGAAGCTTCACCCCCCAATCGAAACTCGTTCTTGTGATGGAGAGATCGTTGAGTCCCTGTTTTACGAAATTTATGACTTCATTTTTTTTCGCTTTGGGTAGTACGCATTTGTCTTTATCTTCGTACCACTCAAGAAGCCTTTTTTCATATTTTGATAATTTGAAAAAGTAGCTCTCCTCTTTTACGATGGAGGTCGGTTTGCCGCAATCGGGACAAAATTCGTTGTCGATTAATTGAGTTTTTGTAAAAAACGTTTCGCAGCTTACGCAGTAAAAACCTTCGTAATCATCTTTATATATATCGCCTTTTTCGTGCATTGTTTCAAACGCTTTTTGAACACCTTTTTTATGCTTTTCATCTGTAGTTCTTATGAAAATATCGTAACTTATATCGAATTCATCCCACAAAGAACGAAATTTTCCGCTAATTTCATCAGCATACTTCTGAGGATCTTTTCCTCTTTGTTTGGCAGCTTCTTGAATCTTTTGTCCATGTTCGTCGGTTCCCGTTACAAAGAGAGTTTTAAGACCTATGAGTCTTGAGTATCTTGCCAGAGTATCCGCGATAATCGTAGTATATGCATGACCTATATGAGGAACATCGTTTACATAGTATATGGGGGTTGTTATATAAGCTTTTTTACAGTCGTTTGACATTCTTTTTCCACTCGTTTTAGTTTTTAAATTATGGTACTAAATAATTGCTTAACTACTTTGGAAAATGATAAACTACTTGATATGCCAGAGGTGTCCACAAAGAGACCGGTAGGCCGCTTTTTCTTAAAATATTTCCCGTATATGTATTGCAGGTGTAAAAAAGGTTGTACGATTTTTTCGCTTGAAAATAATAGAGATATCTCTCTTTATCTGAAATGTTTAATGCAATAAGCGCATCATCTTTGCGTTTAAAGGAGTTTAATATATAGGTTTGTAGTTTTTCAAGAACACTTTTTGAAATATGAATTTTTATGATCGAGCTATCTTTTTTGATTGCATTGTAATGACCGACTTTAATGACGGCCGGGGTATTTATTAAAAGAGCTTTTAATGCAGTTTTAAACCCTAGGTCTTTCCACCTTTTTGTATGAAGCATAAAATATTGGTCACCATAGCTAAATGCAAGATAACCGCCTGAAAGATTTTTAATAAAAGGCTTTAACTTTGTTTTTAATGTCGGAATAAGATCTTTTGTCTTTATAATTATCTCGGTATGAGCTCTATCATGAAAAATAGAGACTTCATATCTACTGTTTTGTGTCGATGAATTAGTATTTGGAGTGAAAAAAAGTAAAATATGTGAAATTATAAAGTAAAAGATGGTTAGAGTAAGAGAAGTGATTAAAGTTGTCTTTAAAAATTTTAAGATAGTCATTTTTTGAGAGAAATAAAAGTTTGATGATATTTTAAAGATGGAGCAAACCGCCGGACAAGAGAGGTTAACTTAATCCGGCAGTTTAGTTTTTTACCTGAATTCGTTATGTGAAAGATATATGTCCGACTCTATTGTTCGCTTTGTACTTGATGTTTCTACTTTTGGCAACAAACTTCACCACGGCTGGAAAGTAAGTTTTTATATAATCGGCTACAATCCCTATTACCAAAATGAGACTTGTCGCCACAAAAAGTAAAATGGTTGAAATATATGTTAAAATTTTCATAATAAATCCTTTCTTGCAATAATGCAAACTTTTAACAAATTAAGTATATTGAATATAACTTAATATATAATTAAAAATATTTACTAACAAAAGGATTTGCTAAATTTCCGTATTATAATATATACTTCTTTTTATGCGCTGCTTGGCGCGACATTTTCACACTGAAATTCCTCTTCATATACCTCTTCCTTGGAGACCGCCGAACTTAGCAATTCTCCTATATATCCTATCAGCAGTAACACGACTACCGATAAAAACAGACCTACGGTTATAAACATATTTTACTCCTTGAACGGGGTTAAGAGTTCATCTTCGTTGTAAAGCTTCACCTTGCCCCGATATTTATATATCGTCATAAAAATTCAAAAGATAATATTTTTGAACTGTAGAGTATTTATTTAAAAAAAAGTTAAAGTTTTTAATGAAAGATATTCATGATTATTTGAGAAAATAAATAAATATTAAAAAAATAAGGTGTGTATTTTCGTTACATTTTAGTGGTGTAATTTTTTGAAAACGGTTTTGTCACTAAGAAGATATACCACCGCTATCGCGAAACCACCGTCATGAGTTATCGAGAGTGAGCTCTCTTTGATACAAAACTCTTCTATGAGAGTTTTATCGAGAGTAAAATAGGGGGCATTGTTTTCATCTTTATGTATCTTTATGCTCAAAAAGGCGCATTTTTTACCGATTCCGCATCCTAAAGCTTTGGCGACGGCTTCTTTCGCGGCGTAAAAACCGGCTACGGTTTGGGCGGAAGATTTCGATAGAGCGATCTCTTCATCACTCAAAAAGCGCCTAAGCGCGCTTTTTGAATCTTTTTGCAAAAGTCTTTCCATCCTTTTTATTTCAACGATATCTATGCCTATCATTACTGAATTACAAAATCCGTGAAAAATACATTGTTGATCTTACCATCTTTAAGCACTCCGTTGACATTAGCCACTATCTCGTCTTTGAGGTTCTCTTTTCCGGCAATGGTACTGATTTCCTCATATGATTTTGCTGAGAGAGCTTTGATGATGATATCTCTTATCAGAGGTTTTTTCGCGTCCAGCTCGGTTGCAAGCTCTTGCATTCCCAGTTCGAGATTTATCGAGGTTTTAAGATACCTGCTTCCGTCTTCACTAAATAGATTTACTATAAACGGATCCAGCGGATACATAGGTCCGATATTCGTATAGTCCGTTTTTCTTTGCGATCTGTCGGACACCGTCGGTTGTACCGTAGTTGCCGCTTGTGCGGTCATCTGTGTCTGTTGCGCGTTACTTGCATCATTTAGTACCGCCTCATCTTCACTAAGGAGCAAATAAGCCCCGATCCCGCCTCCTATTAATATGAGAGAGAGCATAACCGCTATTATTATCAATAACAGATTTGATCCGCCGCTCTTTTTTTGTTCTACCGCCACTTCTGCATTTTCGGTTGCTTCAGCCATGATTATCCTTTCTTTTGTTATTATCTTTGACAGATAAGAGTTTTTTGTTATAAGCAATATCGTACATATCCAAAAAAAGTTTAGTTTTTTTTCACAAAGTTATATAATATTTCCATTTTGGGTAAAAAGCACAAAGGTATATCAATAAATGTCATATATTGAAAATTTTTTTGCATATATCGGCAAAATTTTTCTCTGGTTTATAAATTCATTTAATGGACTTGGCACCTTTGTGCTTTTTCAGCTTAATCTCTTACCGTTATATATAAAAAAACCGTATCGTTTAAAAGAGACTTTTAAGCAGATACAGATAGTCGGTATCGGATCGATAGGCGTTATCTTTCTTACCGGAACATTTACCGGCATGGTTGAAGCCGTTCAACTTTATCAGGGCTTTCATGAGTTTGGTGCGGAAAACTTGATGGGATATCCTATCTTCATATCGATTTTTAGAGAGCTTGGACCGGTATTTGCGGGTTTGATGCTCACTTCTCGCGCCATAAGCGCTATGGCGGCCGAACTTGGTACTATGCGTGTGACCGAGCAGATAGATGCTCTTGATACTTTGGCTGTTGATTCAAAAAAGTATTTGATTATTCCACGCGTCATAGCCACAACCGTATCCTTACCTATTCTTATAATAATTTTTGATTTTTTAGGAGCTTTGAGCGCCTATATGATTTCAGTTCATGCATTGGGTGTGAACAAAACCGAGTTTATCAATACTATAAATATGTATTTAGATCTAAGTGATATTTTTACCGGTGTGATAAAAGGTTTTATTTTCGGTTTTTTAGTGGGTTCTATCGGTACATATATAGGCTATACCGCCGGCGGAGGGGCAAGGGGAGTAGGGCAGGCTACGACAAATGCGGTTGTTCTGGGTTCTATAACCGTGTTTGTAATGGATTATTTTCTCTCCTCTTTCTTTCTTGTGCTCGGATGGTAGGATCAAGACAAGCAAGTATGTGTCGATCTACTTGTTATTAACATCATATAAAGGATAAAACAGTGAGTAAAGTTGTAGTTTATATTTACTATTTCGCACTTTTTCTGCACGATCTAAAAATTCCCATTTTACCGAAGTTGATAAACATAGTGTTTGTCAGATTGTTGTTCGGTTGTCAAATAACGCTCGGTGCGAAACTCGGAAAGGGTACGGTTCTTGGATACGGAGGAATAGGCGTCGTCATTCATGATCGAGCCGTTTTGGGAGAAAATGTCATGGTCGGAGCCGGCGTTACCATCGGCGGAACATCAAAAATTTACGAAGTACCTGTTATCGGAGACAATACCGTCATAGCTCCGGGCGCAAAGATATTAGGACCCGTTAAAATTGGTAAAAATTGCGTCATAGGTGCAAATGCGGTAGTTTTAAAAGATGTTCCCGACAATACCATAGTAGGCGGAATTCCGGCGAAAGTTTTAAAAACCGATATAGATATATCTATCTATCGTTAGATATCTTGCCACTCATACGGTTCGTATTGTGAGGGGAAACCTTCTAGTATTTGCTGCGGAGTGAACGCTTTTTTATAAGCGAACGCTTTGCAGCCATCAACCCAATAGCCAAGATATATCCATTTAAGATTTAATATTTTGGCAAGTTCTATCTGATAAAGAAGCGAAAAAGTTCCAAGAGAGAGCTTGGAATAATCAGGATCATAGTAAAAATATATCGCGCTAATTCCGTCATCGACTATGTCGATCAAGTCAACTCCTATGAGTTTTTCATCTCTTATGTAAAGCACCTCTTTTCCGAAATCATACGCTCCATGTACGAAATTTTCTCTATAATCATGATAACTGATACCTTTTTGTTTCCAACCGTCTTTTTGTGACTTAAAATCATGATATTTGTTGTATAGATCTATATGCATTTTTGTCATGGAAGGCTTTTGTATGACTATGCGGGTATCCTTGTTTCTCTTTTGCGATCTCTTTTGCGATCTTGAAAGTTTAAAACTATTTACATCGATTCGCAAGCTTTTGCATTCGTTACAATCTTTACATATAGGATGAAAATAGTATCTTCCGAATCTTCGCCAACCTCTTTGCACTACGGCCGTGTTGAATGTCTTGGAGGATTTCGTGACATATTTGTAGTGCATACGAACCTTTTTTTCAGGCAGATAGGCACATTCGTAATCGAGCATGCAAAAATCCGTCGATGGTGGATTGAGTAAACTTTCTGAATTGTTCATAATAGATATTTTAGCAAAGTTTGCTTGTAGAAAGTAGATTTTAGATCTTTTAGGCGTCTATCGTCTCATTTTTTCGCTCTACGATTTTTTCAACCGGCTCTCCTATATAAAACCCCTGTCCGTAGCTGATGCCAAGATCTTTAATGATTTTTAGAACTTTATCGTTATGGATAAACTCCGCCACGGTTTCTATCTCCAGTTTTCTGCTAAAAAGCGCAATCGACTCTATGATAGTGTATGATACTTTCGAACTATCTATCTCTTTTATGAGCGAACCGTCTATTTTAAGTATGTCGATAGGATAACTTTGAAAGATAGCGAAGTTGGAATAACCGCTTCCAAAATCATCCAAAGCTATTTTAATGCCGTATGATTTAATTTCATATAGTCTTTGTTTCAAAATATCGGTATTTAGTTGTTCATATTCCAACAGTTCGATCGTCAGCCATTTTGCGACCTCTTTGTTTTGAACTATCTCATCTATAACGATTTTATAGATCATGTTGTTTAGGATATCAGATAAATTTAGGTTTATGCTAAGTGAAACTTTCTCTTTTTTAATCGTCTCGAATGCGATATCGATCACTCTTTTCGTCAGGTCGTTATAGACATTCGTACCGCTGATGGCATCGAGAAAATTATTCGGATAGATTATCGTTCCATCTTTTGAAACCATGCGAACGAGCGCTTCGTATTTTACGACTTCACAACTGTCCAGATTTATTATAGGTTGATAGTGACAGATGATTCTGTTGTCGTCAAGCGCCTCTTTCACTTCATATATGGAGTTTGTTTCGGTTGAGATGGCTTTAATGGCGTCATATTCGAGTACGACTTTGTTTCTTCCCTCTTTTTTCGCTATGTATAGCAGCTGGTCGGCCTTTTTTATAGCGTCGGAGACGCTTTTGCATCTTTGGGGATGAAGCATTACGCCGATTGAAGTCGTAACTTTGATGGATGTATCGTCATATACGAATTTGCTGTTTTCGAGTTCTTCTCTTATTCTGTGTGAAATGGAAGCCGCTATATCCTCATCGTTTGGAAGTTTATAAAAAAATATCAAAAACTCCTCGCCTCCGAATCTTATGATTATATCTTTTTCGCGTACGATCTTTTTAAGAATGATAGCCACTTCGCTTAGTATATAGTCTCCCGCTTTATGACCGTAGTTGTCGTTGATCTTTTTGAAAAAATCGATATCCAGCATCGCTATCTGATATTTTTCGGGATGTATTTTTTTTAGAAAATCTCTTAAAAATGTACGGTTGTAAACTTGGGTTAAAGAGTCGGTAATACTCTCTTTTTTCGTTTTTATGTTTAGGATCACCTGATATAGAAGTACGGAAAGAAGTACTACGATAGCCGCGAAAATATATAAAAATACATTTTGAATAGGAGCTATGAGTTTACTGATGTAAATGGAGAGATTCGTCGAAAAATCTATGGCGATTACACCTTCGACACGGTTATCGTAAATTATCGGTTTTAGGTATGTAATCCATAGACCGTCAATATTTTTTTGAAGTATTATTTGAGGTTTTAGCGTATTGTACGCTTGATCCCACTTCTCTTCATTGACGTTTAGTTTTTGGTTGAATTCTCCTTTATCCTCTTTACTGCCGTCAAGAAGATAACGATATTTTCCGTTGGAGTCTTTATATAAAACATATATATATTTAAACGAAGGGGTGATCACTACCGAAAAAGTATGCTCAAGCACCTCTCTTAATCCCGGATTTTCTTTTAAGGTTTTATATAGATCTTTATCTATATGGTTTTTTATCTCTTCATCTATGTTTTTCGCGAATTGTCCGGCTTTGAGGATAAAGATTTTTTCGATATTGTTGACCATTTTATCATGAATATCTGATACAGAATGATAAAGATAGAGTATCGAGATAAAAATGGTCAAGATTAAAACGATATACAACCTGTTGATTGAATTCAAAAGTTATCCTCTATAAACTCTTTGAGATTTTTAGGTAGCGATATGTTGAAATCTTCAAGATTTTTTCGTATAAAGACAAGATTAGGTCTTCCTTTTTGCCAATAAAAGCCTCCTATGATCTTCTCTTTATAGTGTTTAAACACCAGATATCCGTCGGCAAAAATCTTTTTATCCGTCGCATTTATATCGAAAGTGTGATATACGATCAAAATATCCGCATTTTCTCTATTTGTGACTATCTTTATATTTTTTATATCTGAAAATATATCTCTTTTATTCGGATCGTCAAGCCAAATATAGATGGTGTGCTTATTTGGAAATATCGCACCTAAAATAGTCTTGTAAATTTCTCTTTGAGTCTGTAATGCCGATGACCATGACATTATCGTCAATGCCAGTAATAAAAATATAATCTTTTTCAAAACAGATACTCCATATTCACCCAAAATTTTCTATCATAAACCGGTATAGAATCGCCTAAACTTTTATAGGCTTGCTCAAAACCTCTGTTAAAGATATTTTCTCCCTTGATGCCGACGGCAAAATCGGGATTTACATGATATTTGAGTGCGAAGTTGTAGTCGTATGAACTTTTGACATCCACTCCAAAAGCGCTGTACGCTCTTTTATAGCTTAATTGATTGAAAAGGTCGAATTTTCCGAATCTGTTAAAGGCGACTATATCACCGCCGTTTTTCGGGCTGAATTCAAGACCTAGTGAATTTTTACCCGTATATAGATCAAAACTAATTTTGTTTGCATGATCTATTTTGTATGTATATTTCACTTCGTATTGATCATAACTTTTCGACATACTTTTAAAACCTTCGCTTTTATATATAAGTTTGTCGGTAACACTTATAAATGCCGCTCTAGCGTCGATTTCATGCTTGTCGTTTTTATATCGAACCCCCAGAGTGACGAGTGTCGGCTTCGTATAGTTTAGATCGGGATTTGTTATATAGGGCGTATCGTTCGTACTATATAGATAAGTCATAGGGACGGTATAATATGTTTTGGTATAAAACGCTTTAAGTTGAAATTTATCGATATTCTTGATAATTCCAACTCTAGCTATATATTCGTCTTGAGATTTTACTACTTTGTCGTATCGATAAAAGTCGCCTTTAAGAGACGCTACGAACATAGTCGTATAGTTGAAGCTGTAACTGTTTTCTGCATATAACGAATAGAGATTGAGCCTGTTTTTATAACTTGTCTTAGTCGAGTCAAATGCTCCGTTTGTTTTTGAATCTTTGATTTTGACGAAAGCACCCAATAAAAGTTTATTTTTTTTCGTCTTAAAAATCTTCTCCGCTATCGCCGAGGCTACCGTATCGTCATATGCAAGATCGTAGTTTGACACCGAACCTGCCGAGCCGGCGTAAATTCCGCTGTCGTCTCTATTTTGAAGGTTGTATGTCGTACAATCGTACGAGAGTTGAAGTTTTATGTCGTTATCAAGTTTTTTCGTTATATGCCAAAAGTTATGTTTTGCATAGAGTCCGTTTCCATAAGGTTTGGCCTTTTCGCCAAGTCCGAGAAAACTTCCCGAATTTTGGCTGTAGTGTCCGACTTCAAATCTCCAGTTGTTATAAAAGAAGTTGGCATAAAGATTTTTACTATCCGTATCGCTATTTAGTTCGTATCCTTCGTTATAATATTTTTTTGCGTTTATATCGTTTTTATTAACATAAAAAAAGTACGAAAAATTATTCATCGTAGTGTGTGCGAAGTAGCTGCTTGCACGATAGCTTCCTTTTTGATCCGCCGAGAGTTTTATCTTCCCGCCTTCCTCTTTTTCCGCTTTTTTGGTATATAGTTTTATAACGACCGTGGAGGGTTCGTTCCCGAACTCGACGGAAGAAGTACTTTTATATACAACTATGTGGTCTATATTGTCAAGAGTCATACCGCTCCATAAAACGGCATCACTTCCGTAAGAACTTGTAGAAAAATCATGATCGTTTATATATAGGCGTATGCTGTATTGAGGCATGCTTTTGTTTGAAGGTTTTGTATAAAAGGTTATATTCGTAGCCGTTCGTGAGACGTTTGGAATAGTAAACAGTTTCAATATGTCCGATAGTGTATGCGCTTGCATCTTCTCTATATCTTCTCTGGTATATATATCGACAAAACCGGCTGATTCACTTTTGGTGATGCTGGAGAGTTCCGCTTGTGATTTATATAGGCTTAATAGTTTATTCATGTCCTGCT
>Ga0256914_1000399_pt1 | contig 42729 bp, 42 predicted proteins | sample HulkmetaG_FD_191571 | JGI IMG/M metagenome (GOLD analysis project Ga0256914, IMG submission 191571) | Hydrothermal chimney microbial communities from Main Endeavour vent field at the Juan de Fuca Ridge, Pacific Ocean - Hulk | ecosystem: Environmental > Aquatic > Marine > Hydrothermal vents ... | reverse complement strand
ATTTCCGCAACCTTGCGCGACGCACTCTTTGTTTCCGCTGCCTCTTGTGCCGCTCATCTCGTCCAAAACCGAGAGCGTCAAAAGAGACTCTATAAGACCCACAAGACCTACTAAAATCGCATAGGGAATTATGATTTTCAGACTATCGGCGTTTAAAAGCGAGAGATCGGGCATAACAAAATGTGGAAACGAACCTCTTATATCCGCGAGATCGGCAACCGTTTTCGTATCCGCTCCCGTAATATACACAATAAGCGTCAAAACGACTATGGCAACGAGTCCTGCAGGCACCGTTTTGGTATATTTGGGCAAAAAGTACATTATCGCCATCGTCACGACGACTAAAATATACATAAGATAGTTTTCATTCCATGAGTGAACGAGTACCTCTTTAAAAGAGTTTAATCGATCAAAATCACTCGGCTTGAAAAACTTCAATTGCGCCAAGGCTATGACAATCGCCAAACCGTTTACAAATCCGAACATTGCCGGTTGCGGTACGAGCCTGATGAATTTTCCTAGTTTAAATGCGCCTACTAGTATCTGAAAAACTCCCGCAAAGATCGTTACCATGAAGATATAGTGAAGTATCATCATCGACAACTCTTCTTTGCCCAGATTCGGGTACATTTGTGAAACCGCAAGTCCAAGCCCCACGAAAACCACGGCTACAGCTCCGGTCGCTCCGCTTATCATACCCGGTTTTCCTCCGATGATCGAGGTAACAAGACCCAATATGAAAGCGGCATAAAGACCGACAAGCGGGCTGACTCCGGCAATGAAGCTAAACGCTATGGCTTCCGGTACCAGCGCAACGGCCACCACTATACCCGAAAGAATATCGTTTTTTATGTTTGCCGCTGTATAATTTCTTAAATTTATCAAAAAAGTTCCTGTTTATAAAAGTGCGCGATTATACTAAAAGATCTATTTAAAGAAAATTAAAAGTAAGGCGGTAGATGAACAGACTCGAAATCCTCTACGGCGATGAAGTGAAAAAGATCGCCTTCAATGTTAGAAAAGTAACTCTAAAAGGTGAAAAAATCATCCTAAAAGGTCCTCGCCATAGCGGTAAAACCTATTTAATTCTTGATTTACTCTCATCGAGAAAAAAAGAGAAGTTTCTTTATATAGACTTTTCGGATATTCGAATAGATGCTTCTATCGTCGCTTATCTTGAAGATTTTTTGAAAAAATATCCCCAAATCGAACTTTTGGTATTGGAAAATTTAGATTTCGCTTTTCCTCTGCCAAAATGTAAAGAGATCATTATAACTACGGGACAGAAAGATTTTCATCTAAAAGGTTTTGACGAAATCTATCTCTATCCTCTTGATTTCGAGGAGTTCATAGCTTTTGATAAAAGAGGCCTAAATATTGATGCGATTTTCAGCAGTTACGCGAATATCGGGACTTTTCCTCATATGCTCGGAGTTTCGAAGCTATCTTTCGTGCAATCGTTTCAGCATCTTCTAGGCTCTTACTATCAAACGGCCGTCGAGCTTGAGGTTTTAAAAAGATACGCATTGGCGCAAAGTACCAAAGTATCTGTATATTCCATCTTCAATGCCGTGAAAAAGAGCCATAAAATTTCGAAAGATAAATTTTACGAATATACTCAAAAGCTTCAAAACGAAGAGGTGCTCTTTTTTGTCGAGAAATACGGCCGAAAAAGCAGACTTAAAAAGTTATATATGATCGATTTTGCCATTAGAGGAGTTTTGAGTTTCGAGAAGGATTTTATCCGTCGTTTTGAAAACATGATCTTTTTGGAGTTGTACAAACGCGGTTTAAAGATCTATTTTATAGATATCGCGGAATTTTATTTACCCAAAACCGATACCGTTATCGTATCTTTACCGTTTACTATGCGAAATATGATTATTGACAAACTTGAGAGATCGCGTGAAGTTTTCGAAAAAATGGCTCTAAAACATGTCTATGTCATTACGATGGAAGTTCAAGAGTCCTTTGAGAAAAACGGCATATCGTATGAGATTATGCCGTTTTGGAATTGGGCTGTGCAGTTATAGTTAGTTTTGCAATATACTGTCTAATAAGATATTTAAATTAAATATCTTTACTCCTTTGTCTCCGTTTGCTACAAAAAGAAGACCTTTTTGCGTGTTTGCCGAGAGACCTAAGGTTTTACCCGAGAGCGGATAATTTCCGATTTTGTGTATTTTTTTGTGATCGGCTATATCCAAAAGATCTATACCGTTTGAGTTTGTGGCGGCGAGTGCTTTGGTATCATGATCTACGAGAATGAGCGAATATACGGGCGAGTCGCTGTAAACGGCTATTTTTCTTTTATCCGAAGGATCTCTCACATCGTAAACTTGCATACCTTTTTCGTCTTTTGGGAAATATCTGTAATTTTTATCACCGCTGAGAACGGAGTCGTCAAAAGCTTGTTTGGATATGGTTCTCTCTTTTTGGGGAGATTTTATGTTCTTGATATTGAAAATATTTACGAACCCCTCTTTGTTTTGAACATATAGTTTCGTATGATCGTCCGATAAAGAGACGAAAGATGCGTTTATACCGCTTATGGTGGTTATATATTCATGTTCGACTTTATCGTTAAAACCTATTTTTATTATCTCCACACCGCCGTCTCCTTCGGCAATGAATAGAGCGTCTTTTGAGGCGGCGACATCTTCGGCGGGCGACTTAGTCGAAAAGTCGCTGACCGCTTCATCTCTACTTTTCGTGTCACCCAAAGCTTGTTTGGAGAGAGTTTCGCCGTCTGTTATAAGTTGATTATCGGTATTAGATCCGCCGCTACTTCCTCCGCATCCGCTCAAAAAGAGACTAGCCGTCAAAACGGTACCGGCTATTTTTATTCCTTTTAATATTTTTTTATGATCCTTCATCATTGCACTTCCTTGTTTTTGGCACGTAATTTTTAGGTGCTCTTATATAATGCAATCGGTATAAAAGATTTTTTAATTAACAAAAGGGTACTGTTTTGTTGTAAAAGATCGTAAATGTGAAAAAAAGGAACAGATTTGTTATGTGGTATTGATGAAGCAGGCAGAGGGTGTCTTGCCGGTCCATTGGTAGTTGCCGGGGTTATATTGAAAGAGAGTATTAACGGTTTGGATGATTCCAAAAAACTTACCGAAAAAAGGAGAGAAACTCTTTTTGATATTATAAAACAAAACTCTTATTATGAGATAGTTTTTACGGAGAGTAAAACTATTGATAAGATAGGACTATCGCTTGCAATTGCCGATTCGATCGAAAAGATTATAGAAAAACTTCAGCCTTCTCATACCATAATGGACGGAAATACGAATTTTGGAATTTTAGGAGTTCAAGCCGTCATTAAAGCCGACACGAAAATATCCGAAGTCAGCGCCGCAAGTATCTTAGCAAAAGTGAGTAGGGATAGATATATGTGCGAAATCGATAAAAAATATCCCCAATACGGTTTTAAAAAGCATAAAGGTTACGGAACGAAGCATCATGTAGATGCTATCAGAGAGTTCGGAAGAAGTGATATTCACAGATATTCGTTTTTTATAAAGGGTATAGATGAGTGAAGAGAGTTTAGATCTTTATGCGAAAATTGAACCGATGATAGGTTTTTATGAAGAGTATGAAAAACTTTATGAAATTTATCTTGAAATTTTAAAGGGATATGATCTTAAAGTTATGCTGGATATCGGGTGCGGAAACGGTACCTTTTTGCAAAAGCTCGGTTTATCTTATGAGGCGAAGGGAATAGATCTCAGTCGTGAAATGGTAAAAATAGCCAAATCCAAAGGTGTCGATGCGAAAGTGGGCGATTTGAGCGGCGTAGATGAGAAATTTGATGCCGCTTTTGCGGTTGCCGATGTATTGAACTATATGAGCTTAAGTGAGCTTGAGAGTTTTTTCGAGAATCTAAAAAGAGTTCTTAAAAAAGAGGGTATCTTTATGTGTGATCTCAATACTCTTTACGGTTTTGAAGAGATTGCCGCAGGTAGTTTGAATATTGATGAAGAAGATCGATATCTTGGTATAAACGCCGAGTTTGCAGACGGCGTTTTGCAGACTGATATAACATTTTTTCGCAAGGAAGAAAGCTTATATAAAAAAGAGAGTGCAACGATTCTTCAGTACTATCATGATGTGCAGGATATAGAGTCGATTTCTGCTTTGAAACTTGTAAAAAGTTATGATTTTTCTCTCTTTGGTGAGCAAAGTGATAAAACTATTTTGATTTTTCAAAACTTGTAAATTTTAATTTGGATATTAGCCCCACTTCACTATAATGTTTAGACTTCTTATATCTGGATGGTAATCGTATGGCTGAAAAACAGACGAAATTTATATTTGTAACCGGGGGAGTTTTAAGTTCTCTTGGCAAAGGAATCGCTTCCGCAAGTATAGCGGCTTTATTGAAGCATACGGGTCAAAAAGTAAGTATGCTTAAAATCGATCCATATATAAATGTCGATCCCGGAACCATGAGTCCGCTAGAACACGGGGAAGTATTTGTTACGGCTGACGGTGCCGAGACAGATCTTGATATTGGTCATTATGAAAGATTTTTAAATATCAGTCTTACTAAAAAAAACAACTTTACTACCGGTCAAGTATATTCGAGTGTTATCGAAAAAGAGAGACGCGGAGATTATCTTGGAAAGACGATTCAAGTGATTCCTCATATAACAAACGAAATCAAAGAAAGAATTCTTAAAGCCGGTGAAGGTCAGGATATCCTGATAGTTGAGGTTGGCGGTACAGTCGGCGATATAGAGAGTCTTCCGTTTTTAGAAGCCATCAGGGAGCTTGGAGGAGATCTTGGGAGAAGCAGGGCGCTATATGTTCATTTGACGTTGGTGCCTTTTTTAAAAGCCGCCGGAGAGCTTAAAACCAAGCCGACTCAGCATAGCGTACAAGAGCTGCGCCGCATAGGTATATCTCCGCAGATTGTTATTTGTCGCTCGGAAGTTCCTATTCCCAAAGATGTAAAACTAAAACTAGCATCTTCATGCGGTGTGGAAAAAAACTCTGTCATAGAAGCCAAAGATGCGAAATCGATCTATAAAGTTCCTATAAATTTTCTCTCTCAAAATATCTTGACTCCGATTTGCGAAAATCTCGGGCTTGATTTGAAGACGCCGGATATGGAAGAGTGGAACGGGCTTGTAAAAAATGTCATTGCGCCTAAAAAAGAGGTAACTATAGGTTTTGTCGGAAAATATCTCGAGCTCAAGGAGTCCTATAAGTCGCTTACCGAATCGTTTATTCATGTAGGTGCTCATTTGGATACGAAAGTAAATCTAAAATGGATTGATAGCGAAGCTTTGAATATCGATAGTGAGGATAGTGCATTTTGCGATGTGGATGGAATTCTTGTAGCCGGAGGGTTCGGGCAGCGTGGCATAGAGGGTAAAATCGAAGCGATCAGATATGCCAGAGAGAAAAAGATACCGTTTCTTGGAATCTGTTTAGGTATGCAACTTTGTTTGGTAGAGTTTGCCAGAAATGTATTGGGACTTGAGGATGCTAATTCCGTAGAGTTTGAAAGTGAGTGTAAAAATCCTATTATCTATCTTATTGATGCGTTTATTGACGCTAGCGGCCATAAACAGTTAAGAACTCATAAAAGTCCACTTGGAGGGACAATGCGGTTGGGCGAATATGCCTGCGATACGAAACCGGGATCTTTGCTTCGAAAAACATACGGCGGAGCGAAAACGATATATGAGCGTCATAGACACCGTTATGAGGCCAATCCCGCATATAGGGAGGCCTTCGAAAAAAACGGACTTATAATTAGCGGAGAGTCCGACGGGTTGATAGAGGTTGTTGAACTTAAAAACCATCCTTGGTTTTTGGGTGTTCAGTTTCATCCGGAATTCACGTCTCGACTTAAAAAACCGAACGAGGTGATTTTCGGGTTCGTACAGGCTGCGTTAGCAGGTAAGTCGCAACACTGATGTCCGCCTCCGGAAGACTTACAAAAAAAGATATCCACAGATTATTAGCTAGTCGTTTCAGCAAGGATCGTTGTACCAAACTATCGCACATTCCGAAACCTTCACTTTTAAAAGATATTAAAAAGGCGGCCAAAAGGATAAAAAAGGCCGTTCAAAACGGTGAGAAGATTGCCGTTGTAGGGGATTATGATGCTGACGGTGTCATCTCTTCTGTTATTATGAGTGAATTTTTTGAGAATCTTGGAGTGGTTGTATCTTTGGTTATCCCGAATCGTTTTACGGATGGTTACGGTATAAGTGAGGATATAATAAAAAGAGTCGATGCGGATGTAATAATTACCGTGGATAATGGAATTTCCGCACATAAAGCGGCACAAATATGCAAACAAAAAAAAATAGATCTGATTATCACGGATCATCATACCGTCGGTGAAACTTTACCGGAAGCTTACGCCATAGTCAATCCCAAACAACAAGATTGTCCTTTCCCGAATAATGAAATATGTGGAGCACAAGTTGCCTGGTACTTATGTGCCGCCATAAAAGATGAAATGCAAATAAAATACAATCTTTCAAAGTTCCTTGATCTTTTGGCGATTGCCATTATGGCGGATATGATGGAACTAAAGGATATAAATCGAACGATGGTCAAAAGCGGACTTAAAATGATGAATGAAAAAAAGCGTCCCGTTTTTAGAGTCATCTCTCAATTTTTCAATAAAAACAGTTTTAGAAGTGAAGATATATCTTTTTTGATCGCTCCTTTGGTAAACAGTTCCGGTAGAATTGAAGATGCATTTTATTCATATGAGCTTTTGCGGGCAAAAAATGACGAAGAGGCTATGGAAAAACTTCTATACATAGTTGATCTCAACAATCACAGAAAAGAGATAGAGACGGCACTTTTTCAAGAGTCACTCAAAAGTGTCGAAGCAGATAAAAAGATAATTGTGGTGTGGGGAGAGGAGTGGCATGAGGGAGTCATAGGAATAGTCGCTTCAAGACTCTCAAGACGCTTCTTAAAACCGGCAATTGTCTTTTCTATTACTGAGGGTGTAGCAAAGGGGAGTGCAAGAAGTGTCGGAAATATAGATATATTGGAGCACATCTCCAAACACTCCGATCTTTTAAACGGCTTTGGCGGGCACAAGGGAGCTGCCGGAATGGGACTGGATGCAAAAAATCTTGTCGCTTTCAAAGAGCGAATGGAGGAGTCGCTATCGGGTGTCGCGGATGAAGAGTTTATCTCAAAAACGGAGATTTTAGGTGAAATAGATCCAAACGCCATAGATTTTGAACTTCTTGATATACTTGAAGAGTTCGAGCCCTACGGTCAAAAAAACCCGATGCCCAATTTTATCTTGAAAAATGCGCGAGTGAAGCTCGAAAAAATTATAGGTAGAGATCAAAATCACCAAAAAATTATACTCTCAAGTGAAGATGTAACGCTGGAGTCTATACATTTTAATTTTACTGACAAAGTATGTAGCGGTACTAGAGTGGATGTCGTTTGCACTGTTTCCAAAAATGAATTTAGAGGAAAAGTTTCTCCTCAGCTTATGATAAAAGAGATCCGTCAAGAAAGAACCGATTAAAGATATTCCAGTGGAAAATAATTTTCCTTTAAGTAGTAAAGCTGTATAATTACAAATGGAGAAAAAATATCCATTAATAATTATTACTTAAAGGAGAAGAGATGGCTGTAAGAGGCAACTCGATTATCAAAGGGATAGAAATAGATGAGGTTATTAAACTTTTAAATAAAGCGTATGCGGATGAATGGCTTGCTTATTATCAATATTTTATAGAGTCAAAAGTTATAAAAGGTATCATGAAAGATGCGGCTATCGCGGAGCTGGATCAACATGCCGCGGATGAGTTAAGACATGCGAATATGGTAGCAGATAGAATTTTACAGCTTGGAGGTACTCCGTTGCTTAGTCCTCAGGATTGGTTCACTCATACAAATTGCGGATATGAAACACCGGAAGATTTTGATGTAGTTGCCATCTTGCAGGATGCTATAAAAGGTGAACAGTGTGCTATTAGTACCTATTCGGATCTTGCGGAACTTACAAAAGATAAAGATATCGTAACTTATGACATAGTTAGTGAAATATTAGCCGATGAGGTGGAGCATGAAGAGGATTTGCAAGCATTGCATGATGATATTACCGAATTTGTCGATAGTATAAAAAGCAAACTATAAAAAGGAGCGAAAATGAGACAGTACGAAACTTACAGATGTAATAAATGCGGTAACGAAGTAGAAGTGCAAAATGTCGGTGGCGGCACTCTTGTATGTTGTGGTGAAGATATGGAGTGCATAACTGAAAATCTGACGGCGGTGAATCTTATGAAAGCGTTTGCGGGTGAGTCACAGGCAAGAAATAAATATGACTTTTTTGCCGATGTTGCCGAAAACGAAGGATTTCATAGAATCGCGAGATTTTTTAGAGAAGCGGCGCTAAATGAAAAGTATCATGCATTTGCGGAGTTTAAGGCTTACAATAAATTGGTAAATGATATAGAATTAGATACTACGCAAAAAAATCTTCAATACGCCGCTGACGGTGAAAGATACGAGCACGAAGAGATGTATCCGAATTTTGCGGCGATAGCAAAAGAAGAAGATCAAAAAGCGATAGCCAGACTATTTAACGCTATCGGTAAAGTGGAAGTAGAACACGAAGCTGAATATCTGGCACTCAAACAAGCTCTAATCGATGAAGGATTTTTCGAAAGTGACGAAGAAGAAGAGTATGTTTGTGAAGTGTGCGGGCATGTTCATAGAGGTAAAAAAGCTCCGGCTAAATGTCCTTTATGCGGAGTGGATCAAGAGTATTTTAAAAAGCGCTCAAAAGATGTAACTGTAGGATAGACTTACTTTCGTTTATTTTGTCCGCCCTTTTTAAATTTAGGGCGGATAGTCTATTTATCGGCATGGGCGTGATGTACTTCAATCAAATCCTCGATAGTCGTATTTAAAGCAAATACGTTTTCATATCCCATCATTTCCAAATAACCCATAATACGGTTAGAATACCAACCTCTAACACATGCGGTAATAATCGGTGTTGTGTGATCTTCGGGTAAAATGTCAAGATATTCGAAAAATTCGGTATAAGGAGTGTAGTAAGCATTTACGATTCCTGCCTCTTGAGCGTTTTCACCTTTAACCTTTACGGGTGGTCTTACATCCAACAGTATCGCTCCCGCATCCATTATAAGTTCCCTCGCTTTATGGAGATCTATATTTCCCAACTCATCTTTTTGTCCGTTTAACGAAATGATAATTTTTAACCGCTCTTTGTTTTTTTCTGACATAATCAGCTCCTTCATTTAAGATAGAGATATTGTATCTCAATATTACTGATAAGGCACTTAAATATCTTTAGTATTTAATATTAGTATTATTGAGTCTATATGACTAATTGTTGTATGGATATTGTTGTTATTAGCTTATTTACCCCTCATGGCATTGAAGTAGAGTTCTTTGCGGTTGTGTCAAGTATTTGTATCCGTTATAAATGGTGAAACATCCGTATGCGACGACTAAAATAGCCGCTAGTTTTATCATAGTATTTCTAAGTTCCGTCCGTTTGAAAAGCCCTACGAAAAAACCTAATGAAAATAGTGCCGGCACCGTACTTAGGCCGAATATGAACATTACAAAAGCTCCCCATAAAGGACTTCCGGTACTTGCGGCCGTTATAGCGAAAAAATAGACGAAACCGCAAGGAAGAAGGCCGTTTAACATACCCAAGATGAAAAAGCTGCTAAGAGTGTTTGCATGAAGTAACTTTTTAAAACTGTTTTGATACCACCCGCTTTTTGAAAACGAATATTCGATAGCGGTCAAAAATTTTACCTTTCCAATTAATGAAAGCCCCGCTAGCAGCATGAATATACCGGCAATAACGAGCAATGTACCGTTTGCGGTGTTGTTAAATGTCGCGACACCGCCGATATAGCCGAAGATCGCTCCTAAAATGGTATATGTCAAAATCCGTCCCAAAGAGTAACTTATATGTGAAATCGCCTGTTTTGTTTTTCCCCATTTTTCATCGACTTTAGTAGCGGTGTAAGCTAAAACTATACCTCCGCACATACCTATGCAGTGTCCGAACGAACCCAAAAAAGCTATGGTCATAATGCCGATTATGTTTATAGCTTCCATATTAGAGTCCTAGAAGTCTTTTTCTTATTCTCGGATCACTCATATTTTCCCCTCGAAGCATCTTTAGTCTCATCTCTTCAAAGTTTATATAGCCGTCTTTTTTAACTTCTCTAGCTCCAAATCCGTAGTGCATAGGTGTCGGATCCGTAAGAGAGTACCATGCCTTTTTTGCGTCTATCCACTTTTTCGTATCGACCGCTTTTACCCAAAGTTTTGCCTCTTTTTCAAAAGGTTTACCCTTGAGCCATTTTATCATACATCCCGGATCGTCGAAAAACCAGGTGTCTCCGTTTGGTGCGACGGCTTCGGCGGCGTACGTGGTATCCGTTATGATCATTTTACACTCGGTGTCATTGACATGACCTTTTTCGATTTTTAGAGGAAGTTTTTGTATATTTCCTTTTTGGATGGTGATCATCTTCTCTTTTTTGGAGAGAGAGATAAAGACGATGGCGACTATCGCGGCTATCAGCAAGATGGTAAGTAGCGGTAAAAATTTTTTCATAACCAAACTCCGTTTCGAATATAATAGATTAGAACATATAAAGTGCATAGTATGACAAAAATTGTGTTAAAAATTATCGTAAAGCGGTAAAGTCGTTTATCTTCATAGGAGATTAAAATCTTGAGGATAAAATTACTTATACCGAAAAAAACTCCGAGGAATAGGGTTCCCCAAAGGAAGTAGCCGACAAAACCGTACTCTTTTTGAAGCATACAAAAAGGACATTTGTGAGATGGAAGTTCATAAATGTACGTACCGAAAAAGTGGACTACGCTCTGGTATGCGAAATATAAAAATAGCAAAGAGATTACAAAGAGAGTGAACGGATATCTTTGAATACTCAATAAAACCGTTAAAATATAAAGGATATAAAAAATTGCTAAAAGTGTTAAAACATTTAAATTTAAAGGAATGTGATTGTCTCCCGAGAGTCCGAATATCGCCGAACAACACTGTACCGTATCATCGGTCGAAATATGTGAGAAATAGGCGAAGTCAAGGTAGAATTCCGCACTTAAAAGTAAAAATACGGCTATGTAAAACCACAGTTTGGTTTTAAAGTAGGGATAATCTTCGGCTTTTTGATCGAGGGAGTTCAAAATAAGCCAAATTCCTGTTAAAAACAGTAGTGCTATTTTCAAAAACAAAAGCGGGTTTCCGTACTGGTTTGCCGATATGACACCGGCGGCACACATCGCTCCGGGAATCAAAACGGATATGGAATCTATCGTATAAACAAAATATGCCAAAAGAGCGATTTTTATCCACAATGTCAAAACGATTATCGTCATAATTAAAAAAGAGCGTTTTTCCAGTTTGTACTGTTTAGGTGAAGTGCTGTTGAAGTTCCACTCTTTGACTATGACGATCGAGGCGATAAATGCGATAAGAGATATTAGATATATTATACTTTCGCTAAAGAGAAAAATTTGTACCTGATTTGATAAAAATATATCCATTTATACGATCTTGGCATTTTGCATATTGATGATTCTATCGACTTGATCATAAGAGTCGAAAATGGTATCGTGTGTCGCTATAACGATTGTAAAACCCTTCTCTTTTAGTTTCGTTACCACCTTTAAAAAAGCTTTTGAGTTTTCTTGATCTAGGTTTGCCGTAGGTTCGTCACAAAGAATGATTTTAGGATTGTTGACCAGTGCTCTCGCTATTGCGGTTCTTTGTTTTTCTCCGCCGGAGAGATTTTTTACGGTACTATTTTCTTTGTGTGAAATATTAGCTAGTAAAAGTGCTTTTTTCACCTTTTCGTCTATGCTCTTTTGCTTTAATTTCAGCGGAACAAGAGGTACGCTCACATTCTCTTTTACGCTCAAATGTTCAAAAAGATTGAACGATTGAAATATAAATCCGATCACCGAAGCTCGAAAGTCGGATGCATGCAAATCGGGAAGTTTCGCTATTTTTTTACTCTCTACCGTTATCTCACCGCTAGTCGGTTTCAAAAGTGAAGCTATGATGGCTAGAAGTGTTGACTTTCCGCTTCCGCTTACTCCTTTTATGATTACCAGTTCATTCTCTTCTATTTTTAGCGAAATATCTTTTAAAGCCGTAAACTCATGAGTTCCGTTTTGATTGAAAGTTTTATATATATTTTTAAGTTCTATCATCTTAGCGCCTCGGTCGAATCGGTAATCGCTATTTTCCAAACCGGTATGAGTATGGAAGCCGTAAACGGTATGATAAAAATCAAAAACATAGATACGAGTTCACCGGTGTTGACGACAGGCGTAAAATTTATTGAGGTCGGGAGATTTCCAAAACCTATAAAGAGATTTTTTAAAATAGGGGCTCCAAAATAAAAAACATATACGTAAGCGGTTATTATGCCCGTAAAAAACGCCATTACGGCGATAACGATCGATTCCGTCAATTTGAGCTTTATGACATCTTTTATACTCCATCCCACGGCTCTGAGGATAGCTATCTCCTTTTTGTCGCTGGAGTTTATCATTGAGTAGCGTTGATACAATATGAGCATAAAGGTTAAAAGAGATACGATGAATCCTGCAAGAAAAACTCCTCCTTTGTAATTGAAAAGGTTTTCGTACTCTTTAAAAAGTTCGTCTTTTGTTATGATTCTCGTATCGTAGTTTAACGAGAGTAGTTTAAATTTTATATTTTCCCTTTCGGCCGGATTGGGAATATTCAGTACGATATCGGTTGCGAAGTCGGAATCTATTCCCAATATTTCTCTTGCCAGATCTATTCGCATAAGTATGAAGTCCGATCCGATAATATCGCTTTGTTTATCGAGGTATCCGAATATATCGACCTTTACGTTTTTACCGTAAGGGGTGGTGAAGTTAAAATAACTATCATAATAATTTTGATGCAGATACTCTTTTACGCTCGAACCGACGATCATATTGTTTTTTGATAAAAATCTTTTTATATCCGTTTTACCTAATATCTCTTTTACCCATTTGACGAGTTGTTCGTCGAAGAGATCAACTCCTATAATCGTGAAATAGCGTTTTCTGTCGGGAGTGAAATATCTTCCGAAAACTCTCGCCGAAACATAGCTGACTCCGGTAATATTGCCGTAATCTTCCATCCGTTTTATCGGTATATCGACGCTTCTACCCCCTATTAGACGCTGAATCGTAAAGTCCGGCTGCTGTTTCAACGCTATAAGAGCGTCATGTTTGATCGAAGAGGTTAAAAACATAAACGACGCCAATACGGCGATAAGAAGAGTAGAGATTAAAAATACGGCGATATGTTTCGATTTGTGTTTGTAAACTAAAAGTGCCAAAAAATTCAAAAAACTATTTTGCATATACGAATCCAAGATAATCAATAGGTCTCATAGAGGGATATGAATGATCTCTATAATCTCTATACGAGCGGAATCTGCTCTCAAAGAGATTCGCACTCAGTATCGGCGGTGGCAACTTCGTAACGGCTGAAACGGATATGATCGATTTTTCATCTTTTACTCGGCTAGACGCATCGAAAAAGATCAGAACGAATCCGAGTATTAAAATCGTAAAAACCGTCAATAAAACGACTGTATATTTCGTAATGAACTCCTAGTAGAGATATTTTGGCATTATTTGCTCGAAAGTGATTATCTTTTCGCCTTTATGCTCTTTTAAAAAGATTTTCGCATCTTCCTCTTTTTTAAAAGGTATAAGCTCTTCACCCATCGGTCCGTAAACATTAGATCCTATTACGAAAAAAGCCTTTTTTGCGTTTATCGGTTTTAACGTATAAAAATCGTTTACGAGAATCGGATCGAATTTTTCATCTTTATGAGCGAAGTAATATTTCATCATATCTTTCACTCCGTCGAAGTAAAGCTTCTCTTTTGCCGCAGTTTGCATTAACGATACCCATTTAGGATATTTCGCAACGTACATACCGCAGATTTTACATTTCGCATCTTTGGGTACCGTAATGGTCGGATAACTCTCTTCTTTGGGCGTTTTTGTCGTAACGAAGGCCGCTACCGCTTTTAATTGGGAATCGGATAGTTTGGTACATATGCCGCTTTTGGGTATTTTCGATAGAGCATCTTTTTCGTCGCTAAAACGTATATTTTTCAGCTTGTTTTCATCACAAAGAACATGTGCGATTTTCTCGCCTTTTTTAACGAGCATGAAGTTGTATTGTGCAAAAGTAAACGTAATTGAGAAAATAAAGATAAGAACAATTTTCATAAGCTTCCTTTCGAAGATATAAAAGATACCTTCTCATTTAGGAAGTATGTCAAGTAGTAGGAGTGTTTGGTTTTAAGGTATCTTTGAAACAATTATAAACTCTTTGTGTTAATTATGTGTTAAGAGGCTGTATCCTCTTTTTTGAAAAACATATTTTTTATCTTTCACGCCTACAAAAGGAGGAACTTTCGTCTCTTCGAACATATCGTATCCCGTTTTTAGATTCAGCCAGAAATCGTACCAATAAGTCCCTTTATATAGGTTGAGATTTTTATTTGTCATACGAAAAGGATATATCGCCACATAGATAAATTTGTTATCGTTTTCAAATGACTCTTTTACTATTTTATAGATCTCTTCAATTTGAGCGTCTCCCATAGCGAAACAGCCGGTAGAAGAACATCGTCCGTGAATCATGATGTGTGAACCGGTACGACGATGGCGTCTATCGTATCGATTCGGATATTGTATGTTCAAAGCCAAGTGGTATTTGCTGTTTGGATGAAGACTCCTTTTTGTCAATACATAGACTCCCTCAGGTGCTTGTTTGTCGCCGCTTCTTTGCTTGGGCCCCAGTTTGCCGGAATATTTGCAAATCGGATAAGTTTTAAGAAGAGTATATGTCAGATCTTTTTTCGCCCACAATTCGAGCTCTCTTTCCAATTTGAAAACTCTTATATATATCTTAGTGCCTTTTTTGATTTTCTTCTCTTTTATGATCTTTTCGAGTGAGAGCGAATTCGGTTTAAAGCAGGTTTTAGGAAATTTTTTTGCGGGCACGGATTTTAGTGAGGTGTTCGTATCGATAGGAGGTTTGCTCTTAGTGCTACAAGCGCCGACAAATAGTGCAAATATAAATATAGTTGATAATAGACTGTTTTTTAACATAGTTGGGATTATAGCGAAATTGAAATTTAACCGTCTGAAAAAAATTATTTATATGGACAAAATCGATATTCGGCTTAAACTTTCTAAACGATATGGATTTAATGTTGCAAAAAGTTAGTTTTTTTTGTATAATCGTTCGACATACAATATTTTTATTAAAGGAAAAATGATGGGATTGATGGATATTTTGATGCAAGCGGGCGGCGGTTCGCTTTTGGAGCAGGTTGCCAAACAAGCGGGAATTAATCCCTCTCAGGCGAACGATCTGATAAAGTCGGTCGGAAGCGCGATGTTCGGACAGGTAAAAGGAAGAGTTGAAAGTCCCAAAGTTGACTCGTCGGGGCTCGAAGAGCTGCTACAAGATAGTAAATTTGCGAATATGTTGGAAAATCCACAAGAGCATCTTCAAAATCCGCGTATGAAAGAAGAGGGTAACGATATATTGAGTTATATTACCGGTTCTAAAGAGGGGAGTCGGGAAGTGGCGTCGCAAGTCTCCGAAAAAACCGGTTTTGACGCTTCTTTGATAAAGTCGCTTTTACCGATGTTGGCTCCTCTTGTGATAGGAACTCTTACAAAAGGTATAGCTAGCGACGATGTACCGGTTAAAATGAAGCCTAGCGGATCGGGCGACAACGGATTGATGGGAATGCTCGATTTCGATAACGATGGAAGCGTTATGGATGATGTCGCGTCTTTGGCGATGAAATATATATTTTAATTCATGATTTAAAAATGCAAAAATCTCTTAGTAGGGATTTTTGCGTCTCTTTTTTAGTCGAAATCTCCCCGCGAAAGCGAAAAATGGTATAATACCGGCTTCAACAATTACTATTTACACTAACAGGAATTTATTTGCAATATTTAATCGATTTTTTAGAGACAAAAGATATAACGAAAACTAGAATCTTTAATCAATTAAAATGTACGAAGGAAGAAGCGGAGATATTAAGGCATATCACGTCAAGGCATATAAAAGGAAATGAGGAGAATTCCGTTTTCCTTATATTGGATGAACTATTTTCCATCGAAGGCTACGAGTATATACACAAGCTTCCTTTGGTGAAGAATCTTCTTGATCTGGGTTGGATAGCCCAAAGTTCATTTTCACAGATCAAGCCGGGTGATGTATCGAATCTGGAACTTATAAACTCCACCGTAACGTTGAGTAAAAGTTTCGAAAGACTTCTGGAGGAAGGAACGCTTGAAGTCGAGCTTCCGAAAGAGACCCCTTATAGCGACCATTTGGAGTATCTTCGTGATCAATTCAGTCGTATCGAGATATATCAGAAAATAAGTACTATCAGACACAGTTACAAAAAAAAGTCTCTGAGTATAGATCGTTTGGAGAAGAGTCTCGTCAAACTTGAAAACAGGATAAAAGAGCGCATAGAGGTGACGAAATTGGAATTGGCCGCCGAGGTGCTTTTCAAAGAGTTTTCTCTAAACGAAAAAGAGCAGATTATATTTTTGGCTCTTTTAAAGGAGGAGTATTCAGGCGAGCTTGAAAGTCTAAGAGAGATGAATACCCTCATAAATCTTGTGAGCGAAAACGACTACGAGAAGATAAAAAATCGTTCACTTCTTGAAGAGAATTCCGTATTGATTGATGAAGAGATTATCGATTATGACGAGATGTTGACGGCTTTTGGAGGAGTTACAAGAAGCTTTTTCATAAACGAAGAGTATCTGCACAAAATAGTCCATCCGAACAAATCGAAGAAAAAGAAAAAGCGAATTAAGCTCGATACTCTCGTGAAAGAACAGGATATATTCGAGCTCATCACACCGAAATCGGATATTGACGATGTGGTTTTGCACCCGAAAACAAGAGATATTTTGGACAATATCTTAAAACATATGGATAAAAGGGTTCTAAAAAGATTGAAGGAGTGGGGAATAAGAGAGAAAAAACATGGCATAGAAGCCAGACTCATCTTTTACGGTCCTCCCGGTACGGGAAAGACGATGACGGCATATTCTTTAGCGAAGTCTCTGAAAAAAAAGGTTCTAAGCTTCGATTGCTCGAAAATTTTGTCGATGTATGTGGGTGAGAGCGAAAAAAACGTCAGACGTATTTTCGATACCTATCAAGAACTCTCTTTAAAGACTAAAACTTTTCCCATTTTGCTTTTAAACGAAGCTGATCAGTTTCTAAGCTCCAGAACGACCGGTAGCGGCGGCGGCGCGGATAAAATGCATAATCAGATGCAAAATATATTTCTCGAGAGGATAGAAAAATTCGACGGTATTCTCATAGCTACTACGAATCTTCTTGAGACGATAGATCCCGCATTTTCAAGAAGATTCAATTATAAAATAGAATTTACTAAACCGGGATATGAGCAGAGAAAGCTTTTGTGGAAAAAAATGTTACCAAATAACGCAATATACGAAGAAGGTTTCGATGTAGCCAAATTGGCTCACTACGACCTTAGCGGCGGACAGATAGAAGTCGTAATAAAAAACTGCGCTTTACAAGTAGCCGTGAAAGATAAACCCGTATTTACCTTAAAAGAGTTCGAAGAGACTATAAAAAGGGAGATTTCAGGTGCCTTCGGCGAATCTAAAATCATGGGATTTGTTTCATAATTACACACTTTAGATTATTTATTTTTGATAAAGATCGATATTTTTGCCCAAAGCGGCAAAAATATTAATATTTTCTTCTCTTGGTTTTACCTAAAATGTATCGATAGGTTACATTCTTTGATTAGATATTTTTGTATCACCCTAAAGCGAACCTCATTTTTAAAGATAATATTGTAAAATTTACAATTGCGAAATATTGTTGAAAACATAATATTTACTAATCTTTAAGGATCTGACATGAGCCATATGGACACGATGCACCCATACTTCGGTGCGTTTATATTTTTCGTTTTGACCTTCGGTGCGTTTATCGCTACGACTGTGTTGGCAAGAGTGGCGAGTAGAAAACTTGCGAGACTTGACAACGAAAAGCTTAAGCTCACCATTTACGAGTGTGGCCCGGAAGTCACGAAACAGCCAAATAAAATTTCAGCTCAATTTTATCTGTTTGCGCTTTTGTTCATTTTGTTTGATGTTGAGATTATATTTATGTTTCCATGGGCGATAGATTTTAAGATTCTCGGATGGTTCGGTTTTATCGAGATGATTATATTTATAGTATTGCTTACGATCGGATTCATATATGCATGGAAAAAAGGAGCGCTTGAATGGCACAACATAAAGTAAATTATCTTCAAGAGGGTGGTTTGCCCGTCGCTTTGACGACGGTTGACAAACTTGTACAGTGGGGTAGAAGCAACTCATTATGGGCGTTGACATACGGTTTGGCTTGTTGCGCTATTGAAATGATGGCTTCAGGTGCCAGTCGTTACGATTTTGACAGATTCGGAACCATCTTCCGCGCTTCTCCCAGACAAGCGGATGTGATGGTGGTAGCCGGGACTTTGACAAAAAAGCATGCAGAATTTATAAAAAGGCTTTACGATCAGATGGCGGAGCCTAAGTGGGTCATTAGTATGGGAAGTTGTGCGAATACGGGCGGAATGTTCAATACCTACGCAACCGTTCAAGGGTGCGACAGGGTGATTCCGGTGGATATTTATCTTCCGGGTTGTGCCCCGAGACCCGAAACTTTACAGTATGCGGTTATGATGCTACAAAAAAAGATAAGACGCGAGAGCGCGTTTCAAAAACTTAAACCAAAAAGGTTAGTGTGATGAGAAGATATAGTGATAAAGCCAATGCGCAGGCGAAGTCATATCATACCGACAGATTTTATCAGGTTCCCCAAACTCCCAAATACGATCCCTCCTCGGATGAGCACTATGCGAAAGTTTTAAAATCTCTTCGAGATAAATTTGATATCAAAGATGCCTATGTCGAGATAGATCAACTTGTCGTCATTATAGATTCGGATGATAACAAAGCCGTGATGAAACATCTTCATGATAAATGCGACTACACCTTTCTTAGTGAAATGAGCGCTATCGATTTTTTACATAAAAACGGCGAATTTGAGATTTTTTATCAGTTGCTTTGTATGAAAGAGAGAAAAAGGATGCGTGTAAAGTGCCGCATCAAAGAGGGACAGTCGATAGAGTCGTTATGCGATATTTTTAAAAGTGCGGATTGGGCTGAAAGAGAGATGTTCGATATGTTCGGTATCGTTGCGAATAATCACCCTTATATGAAAAGACTTCTTATGCCCGAAGATTGGCATGGTCATCCGCTTTTGAAATCATATCCTTTGCAGGGCGATGAAGCCGCTCAATGGTATGAAATCGACAAAATATTCGGTAAAGAGTATAGAGATGTTATAGGTCCCGAGGAGAGAAACACCAAAAGAGTCGATCCTAAAGATACTAAAAATTTTGCTCGAATCGGCTATGAAGTTCCCTACGGAGAAAAACCTATCAACAAACCTGATGAGATATATGAAGATTTCCAAGAAGAGGGCGGTGTACCTTTGATCAAAAAGTTCACCAGAAAGAACCAAACAATATTAAAAGAAAGAAAGTAAAACTATGCAAACACCAAATAGATTACAACCTTTTTATGAAAACCTGGTTTTTGAAAAAGACGACAATCGAATGATCGTAAACTTTGGTCCGCAGCACCCGTCGGCGCACGGACAGCTCAGACTGATTTTAGAGCTCGACGGTGAACAGGTGGTAAAAGCCGTTCCCGATGTCGGTTATCTTCATCGAGGGATGGAAAAGATGGCCGAAAATATGATCTATAACGAATTTTTACCTACTACCGATCGTATGGATTATATTGCGGCAACCGCCAATAATTACGGTTTCGCTCTTGCCGTGGAGAGGCTTCTTGGAATAGAAAAAGATGTTCCAAGACGTGCGAAAGTCATAAGAACGATGCTTCTTGAACTAAATAGAATCATATCTCATCTTTTTTGGCTTGCAACTCATGCCCTTGATGTCGGAGCGATGAGCGTCTTTTTGTTCTGTTTTAGAGAAAGAGAGTTTGCGATGGATCTTATGGAAGATTATTGCGGTGCCAGACTTACCCACTCCGCGGTGAGAATAGGAGGTGTTCCTCTTGATCTTCCCGAGGGTTGGCTTCAAAGCATAACCGCGTTTATTAATAAACTTCCCGATAATATCGCCGATTACGAAGGGCTTTTGGATCAAAACAGAATCTGGAAAATGAGACTAGAGCAAGTCGGTAATTTAAGTGCCGAAGATGCGCTAAATTGGGGTTGTAGCGGACCGACGCTCAGAGGAAGCGGCGTGGCTTACGATATCAGAAAAGAAGAGCCTTACGAGATATACGACGAGCTCGATTTTCAAGTACCCGTAGCGGATAGTACTGACAGTTACGGAAGATATAAGCTCTATATGGCGGAGATGAGAGAATCGATCAAAATTATAAGACAGTGCGTGCATCTGTATGAAGATACCGAGCCTCAGCTTATGGCGGACGTTCCTCAATATATTTCGGCTCCGAAAGAGCGAATCATGACGGAAAACTACTCTCTTATGCAGCACTTCGTTTTGGTGACACAAGGCATGAGACCGCCGGTCGGTGAAATATATGTCGCTACCGAATCTCCAAAAGGGGAACTCGGCTTTTATATAAATTCACAAGGAGATCCCTATCCGTACAGATTGAAGTTAAGAGCGCCTAGTTTTTGGCATACGAGTTTATTGCAGCATATTTTACCGGGTCACTATCTGGCGGATGTCGTAACGATTATCGGTAACTTAAATATAGTTTTTGGCGAGATCGATAGATAGGAGCGGAAAATATGGAAAGATACGATTTAAGAAAATATAAAGAGGATCAGCTCTTTGAGAGAATGACCGAAATTATGAATAAAGAGGCGAAAGAGGGTGAAATTATAATCTTTATGTTCGAAGTGGGGGATTTTTCACCGGTAACGAAAAGTATGGAAGTTATGAAGAGCGAAGGACATGAGATCATAAATTCCGTTAAGTTCAACGAAGTGGATTGGACACTGGTCGTTAAAAGGAAAGCGTCTTGAGTAAAGTTCTCTTTTCAACCTGGCAGGGTGAATTTATTGACAATAGAGATATTGAAAATAAAGACGAATGGGTCGATTCGTCGTTTAAAGTCCCGGCTACTTATGAAGGAGATAAAAAATCTAAAATATTCATCGGATGGAACGGCTTTGTAGTGTTTGACGAAGGTGTGGATGTAGTCAAAGCCGGAGCGGAATATGCGGCACAGTATCAGGTATATTCCGAAGCTTGCGGTAGATGCGCCCCGGGTCGGTGGGGAGGAAGAATACTTTATGACCTCTTTGATAAAATTGCAAGAGGAGAGGGAACTAAATCCGATGTCGAGCATTTGAAAGAGATTTCGCAAACGATGATGAAAACCAGCAAATGTGAGATCGGAAGAACAGTACCTAAACCTCTTTTGGATATTTTGGAACATTTCGAGGACGAGATAAACGATCTTATAGTTAATAAGAAAAAATCTCCCGATTACGATAATGAAAATATAAATTATATCGCTAAAGTTACCGCTCCTTGTATGGATGCTTGTCCAGATCATGTAGATATTCCGGCATATATTGAGGGAGTTAGAGATCTTCAATTTGAAAAAAGTCTTCAAGCGACGAAAAAAACGATGCCGCTTGCGCATACTTGTGGGCGAGTTTGTCCTCATCCTTGCGAAGATGCTTGCCGACGCGACAATCTTGACGAGCCGATTTCTATTATGGAGTTGAAAAGACTCGGAGCCGATTATGAGAGTGATCATGGACTTGATTTTTTGTATCCTACTGAGCAAAAACCTTTGAACGGCAAAAAAGTCGCTATTGTCGGTGCCGGGCCGGCCGGTTTGACCGCCGCTTATTACCTCGCGCTTGAGGGTGTGTCCTGCGACGTGTTCGACGAGCTACCCGTGCTCGGAGGAGAGGTGGCCGTGGGCGTACCTGAGTATAGAATGCCCTATGAAAAATATTACAAAGATATTGAAGCTGTCAAAAATCTTAACGGTGTAAACTTTTTTACGAACAAAAAAGTGGATGCGCAAATGTTAAGAGAGTTCGAAAAAGAGTATGATGCGATTATGCTGGCGTCGGGAACGAGAATAAGTAAAAAAGTGCGCGCCAAAAACGAGAGACCCGATATGCAAGGGTATTGGCCCGCGATAGAATTTCTCGATCAGATAAATCTGCATATCAAATGGAATCTGGCGGAAGAAGTCGATCTAAGCGGTAAAACCGTGGTTTGCGTCGGTGGTGGTTTCACTTCGATGGATGTGGTTAGGTGCTCTATCAGAGCCGGTGCGAAAAAGGTCATTATGCTCTATAGAAGAGATGAGAAGACTATTATTCGAAATACGAGTTACGAAGAGTATCATGAAGCGGTCGAAGAGGGTGTGGAGTTTATATTTCACTCCGCTATAGAAGAGATATTTGACGAAGATAATGTTTTGAAAAAACTTAAAGTCAATCGTTTTGAACTCGTTCCCGATCCTAACGGAGGAAGAGCGCAACTTGTCAAGATAGAGGGTGAAGATTTTGAAATCGAGTGCGATTATTTGATTCCGGCGGTTTCACAAGATGCGGATCTTAGTTATATTCCGCAGGAGTGGGAGCTGGAACTTACCAGTTGGAACACTCTAAAAACCGACGGTAAAACTTATCAAACCAGCAGAAAAGGTATTTTTGCGGCCGGAGATTGCGAGTATGGTCCTATGACGATCGTAAATGCCGTCGGTCAAGCAAAAAGAGCCGCCTCGGTTATGAGCCGTTATGTTCATGACGGAAAACTCACCCTTCTTGATGAAGAGATTATGGAAGACCACCTTAGAAATCTGAAAGTTTATGATAAAAATGAAAAAGTAACGGGTTGGATAGCAGGTCTTCCGAGAGAAGTAAGTGAAAAAATGGATGTGGAGAGTAGAAAATTCTCACAAGATGAGGTAAATTTCGGTTTTACGCATCAGCAAGCGATAAATGAAGCCAGCAGATGCATGAGATGTTACTACATTGCGATGGTGGCGGTGTGACGATGAAAAGTAAAGAAATAATCAAACTTGAAATTGACGGCAAAAACGTAGAAGCTTACAAAGATGAAACGATTTTGCAAGCCGCTAGACGGCATGGAATTTATATACCGACGATGTGCTATTTGACCAAGCTTAAACCTATTGCCTCATGCAGACTTTGTGTCGTCGATATAGACGGGCTTGACGATCCGGTGTTAAGCTGCCAAGAGAGAGTGGTGGACGGTATAAAAGTTACGACGAATTCAAAATCTCTTTTTGAACAGCGACAAAATATTATGAAGCTGTATGATGTCAATCATCCTCTACAATGCGGTGTTTGTCCGAAATCGGGAGAGTGTGATCTTCAAAATAAAACTTTGGAATTTAATGTAAATCAACAAAACTTCAGTGCCAGAGAACATGAAAGAGAGCTTCAGGATTGGGGAAGTATAACTTACGATCCGTATCTTTGCATACTTTGTGAGAGATGTGTCAGAGTTTGTAACGAAATAATCGGGGATGACGCGCTTGAGATTAAAACGGGCGGTTATAATTCGACTATCGTCAATAACAAAATCGACGATCCTAATGTTGATTGGGGAGAGTGTGCGGCTGTTTGTCCTGTCGGCGCATTATCGGATAAGGATTTTAAGTATTTCACAAACTCATGGGAACTCACCAAGATCCCTGCGGCTTGCGCTCATTCGCCATTGGCGAACATGATCTACTACGAAGTGAAAAGAGACGAAATTTATCGAGTTAGAAACGAGTATGAATTTGATACTATGAGTGGTGTTTGCCGTTACGGTTACGACTATGAAAATAGAGGCTCAAACGATTATGAAGATATGAAAAAGTGTATCCAAGCCTTTGAAAAAGCCGATACGATCAAATTCAATTCGATCATCACGAATGAAGAAGCTCTTATATTGCAAAAACTGAAAGAGAGATACGGATACAAACTTGTAAACCCAGAGGCATTGAATTATAAAAAATTCTTAAAAGCCTTTGGTGAAGTGTGCGGAAAAACACTTTATCAAGGAGACGGCGGTCAACTTCTTGAAAGTGATTATATAGTTGTGTTGGGTACTAGAATAGCGAGTGACGTTCCTGGCTTGAAGTTCAAAATAAATCAGGCTTCGAAAAGAAGATCTACTCAAGTGGTTTATCTCCATCCGCTTGAAGACGAAAGCATGAAGAGTTTGGTTACTCAATTTGTGAAATACGAAGCCGGTTCGGAGGAGAGCGTTATCGCGTTGATAGCCAAAGCTTTTGTAAAAGATGACGAGATACCGGATAAACTCAAAGAGTTCTTCAAGGGGCTTGATGACGGTTATATTAGCGCGGAGAGTAATGTCGGAGAAGAAGAGATCGAGAAGATGTTGAAAAACACCAGAAAGAAAGAGAGATATACTTTCATCGCCGGTACCGATCTTTTAGCTCATCCCCAGGCTGAAAATATAGCTAGAATTTTAGGTGTTTTGGAAAAATACTCTCCGTTTAACGTCATAATAGTTCCACCTTCGGTAAATACGCTCGGAGTTTCGCTTATTTGCGATCTTGACGAGAAAGAGGGAGAGTATATCGTCGGTTATAACGAGATCGGTGATTTCGTTCTAAGCTCGCTTGAAGATAAAGGTGATGTAAATATGCCTGCTATTAATCAGCAAGAGGGTACGTTCACCACCTTGAACAAAAAAGTCGTACCGACGCATGTCGCTTTGGCGTTTGACGGCTTTTGTCTTAACGATATAGCTAACTCTTTGGGATTAGTTAATCGTTATACGATTGATTATACCCCTTTGCTTCCGCAAGAGGTAGGATTCAAGAATGAAAACTTTGATGATCTTGCATGCCGTTTCTCAAAAGAGGGTAAGGAGATTCGAGGTTACGAGCTTAGATGCGACAAGACGGGAACCGAAGCTTTGCCGAATGAAATAGAGGAGATTGAGAGTTTTGACGGCACGGTAGTTTATGTTTGTAATCCTAACAGTCAAAAAAATATTTTTACGAATATATGTTCTCATTTACCCAAAGATAACGAATTGATAGGATCCAAACAGTTTGCGACGGCAGGAAAAATTGACGACGGCGACGAGATAGAGTTTACGATAGACGGCGTGAAGATAAAAAGAGTTTTTAGAGTGAACGAGCATATAAAGGGCACGATTGCGTTGCTGCCGACTTTTGATCTCGGGTTTGAGGGACAAAAAGTTAATGCGAATTACAGATTTAATAAAGTGAAAATAAAACAGGTGGTCACATGAGTGAAATAACAGTAAAGATAAACGGTATAGACTATAAAGCGAAAGAGGGCGAATTTCTATTGAATATCGCAAGACGCGAGGGAGTTTTTATTCCCGCTATCTGTTATCAGACGCAATGTTCACCGACGCTCGCTTGCAGACTCTGTATCGTGGAAGCCGACGGTAAAAGAGTTTATGCCTGCAATGCGAAAGCGAAAGACGGTATGGATATCGTTACGGACAGCGATGAGATAGCGGCCGAAAGAGAGTCGATTATGCAGGTATATGATGTGAATCACCCTCTTCAATGCGGTGTTTGCGATCAAAGTGGTGAGTGTGAGTTGCAAGATTATACGCTTTTAATGAATGTGAACGAGCAAAAATACGCTATTCCCGATACTTATAGACCCGTTAGGGATTGGGGTCTTATGAAGTATGATGCCGGGCTTTGTATAGTTTGCGAAAAATGTATTACGGTATGTAAGGATATGATCGGCGATAGTGTTCTTAAAACCGTTCCAAGAGGCGGCGAGGCTGTAAACAAAGAGTTGAAAGAGAGTATGCCAAAAGATGCATATGCCATGTGGAACAAACTCCAAAAATCGATTGTAGGAACGGTTAATGACGACAATACTTTAGAGTGTCAAGACTGCGGAGAGTGTATAGCGGTTTGTCCGGTCGGAGCTCTTGTAAGCAGCGACTTTCAATATACTTCGAATGCTTGGGAGCTTACGAAAGTTCCGGCATCGAATCCTCACAGTAGCGACTGTTCACTCATATACTACAATATAAAACATGGTGATATGAAAAACTATGACGAGAAAATTTTCAGAGTAACGAACGATTCTCATTACGTATCGCTTCACGGCGGTGCGAGATTCGGATTTGATTTTGAAAATAGAAATGTAAAAAAGGATAAAGCGGCGTTTGAAAAGGCGGTTGAATTTTTGACAAAAAAAGCCGATACGATAAAATTTTCGAGTTATATAACAAACGAAGAGGCTTTGATTTTACAAAAAATGAAGGAAAAATTAGGGCTTAAGTTGGTTAACGACGACGCTTATGCATACTCTAAATTTATTAAAAATTACGCTATCACCAGCGGTAGAAGTCTATACAGCGGAGATCTTGAAACCATAAAAGGATCAAATTTTATAATTACGCTCGGTACTCAAGTAAGATACGATTCGCCGAATACCGGATTTGCGATAAACAATGCCGTTACGATGAATAAAGGAGCCGGACTATATTTCCATCCGACAGGAGATAAAGTCGTAGAATCTTTTTCGAAAAACATGATGACAATCGCGAGTAAAGCCGGGGCGGAAGAGCATATCTTAGCTTTTATTCTCGAGTATTTTTCAAAAATTGACGGTTTGTCCAAGGAAGTGCTTCCAAAGGATGTTTTAGAAGCGGTAAGCGGTTACGATAAAGAAATGGTGGGTTTGCCTGAAGATTTCGACGCGAAAATGGTCAAGATGCTTGCGAAAAAAGATAAGTTCTCGTTGATTGCGGGTGAAGATCTATATACGCATAAAAATAGTGAAAATATAGCGAAAATGATAGGGTTGATAGATAGATATACGAACATATCGGTTGTTATCATCCCCTCAAAAACGAATACACTAGGTGTTTCGCTCATATGTGAACTTGATGAAAAAATCGGTGAGAATGTTTTAGCGTATAATGAAAAAGGAGATTTCGTATTGAGCGCGTTGGGGGAAGGGGATCTCGATATGCCGGCACTCAATCAGCAAGAAGGTACTTTTACAAGCATGAACAAAAGAGTGGTTCCCACAAATGCCGCTCTTGGATACGGCGGTTATGAATTGAACGATTTGGCTAACGCCGTCGGCTTGAATGAAGAGTTAACTATAAACTATACGAAACGACTTCCCGTTGAGAAAGGATATATGCAAAAAGAGTTCGACTCTCTTGCGAATTATTACGATAACGGCGGGAACGAAATTAGAGGTTATCTTCTTGATATCATCGAATCCGAAGCCGAAACGAAGATAGACAAAATTTCAAAAGCACAAATTATGGATAAAGATGTGATCTATCTCTCGAATCCGATTATTCAATTTAGCGAGTTTACAAATAAAGCTCATCAGCTCAAAACGAGCGGCAAACTCTACGTCTCTTTCGATTATGCACAAAATAACGGCTTGAACGATGCGGACAAGGTCGAAATAAAAAACGCTAACGCTACTATCGAGACAACGGTAGAGATAGATTCTCAGCTAATCGGAGACGTCGTATATCTGCCGACGTTCGATACGAAGTTGGATTCACGAAGTCTGTTTGACAGTGGCAGATTTACTACAGCAACAATAAGGAAGGTGTAAAATGGAAAGCGGATACATTATAGAGACTATAGTCAAAGTAATAGTCATACTTACCGTATTTTCGGCATTGGCTGGTATTACGACCTATTTTGAAAGAAAAGTTTTGGCGTTTATGCAAAGAAGATTGGGACCTATGAATGTCGGCCCTTACGGACTTTTACAGGTAGCCGCCGACGGTATAAAGCTTTTTACGAAAGAGGATATCGTTCCGCAAAATTCCGTAAAGCCTATCTTTAAAATAGCGCCTGTTTTTGCGGCCGCCACCGCATTTATAGCGATGTCGGCTGTTCCCTTTTTGCCTGAATTTACGCTACCTTTTACGGATTATGTAGTCAGGCCGATAGTTGCGGATATAAACATAGGTGTTTTGTTCGTAGTGGGTGTTATGGCCGTCGGTATGTACGCGCCTTTACTCGGTGGTATGGCTTCTCATAACAAATGGTCGCTTTTAGGTGCTGCAAGAACTGTTATTCAGATGCTTTCGTTTGAAGTTGTAACGGGACTTTCCTTGATAGCGCCTTTAATGATGGTGGGATCTCTTTCATTAATTGATATAAACAATTACCAAACAGGCGGTATTACAGATTGGATTGTTTGGGCGCAACCTATAGCGTTTATATTGTACCTCATTTCAGGATATGCGGAGACCAACAGAACTCCTTTTGATCTTTTAGAACATGAAGCAGAGGTTATTACGGGTTATGCTACCGAATATAGCGGTATGAGATGGGGATTGTTCGCAATCGGTGAATATGCCAATATGTTTACGGTTGCCTTTATAGCTTCGTTGGTCTTTTTGGGAGGCTTCAATCCGCTGGGATTCATTCCGGGCGGTTTGGCCATAATCTTGAAAGTATCGTTGTTGATCTTTTTATTCCTTTGGGTTCGTGCCGCTTGGCCGCATATCAGACCCGACCAACTTATGTGGTTATGTTGGAAAGTTTTGATGCCGCTTGCGGTAGTGAATATATTGATAACCGGCATAGTGCTGATATAGGAGGGGAGTATGATAGATTTTACGAATTATAACAACAGAAATATTTCAGATGACTATTTTTATCTGGAGGTGGAGGATGTTCCCCAAAAGTGGCAGGATAAATTTAAGAGAGTCGTAAAGAGAACTCTAAACGGTGAATTGTTTGTAGGTTTGTGGATCGTTTTTCGAGAGATGATAAGATTTAACATACATACGATTCAATATCCTGCGGAGAAATTGCCTATCAGTCCTAGATACAGAGCTTTACATCAGATTAAGCGTCTGGTCGAAAGCGGTAATCAGGCTTGTATAGGATGCGGACTGTGTGAAAAAATATGTATATCCAACTGTATTCAGATAGATACCAAGTATGGAACCAAAGGTAGAAAAGTGGTTAGGGGGTACTCGATAAATCTGGGTCGTTGTATCTATTGCGGATATTGTGCCGAAGTTTGTCCTGAATTGGCGATTACTCATGGGCAGGATTATGAACATGTAAGCGAACAAAGGGCGCATTTTGCCACATTACCGGATCTTGTGACCCCTATGGATGTTTTTAAAGCCGGGAAACAAAAGCCTTATCCGGGATTTGGCTCAGTTACTCCAAATGCAGACAATAATGTAAAAAAAACGCCGTTAGCGTATTAAGGGATAGTGATGGAAGCGATAGCGTTTTATCTTTTTTCGGCAATAACAATCGGAATGTTTTCGGTTGTTGTTTTTAGTAAAAATGCACTTTATGCGATGAGTGCGTTGGCAGGTGGTATGATTGCCATATCGGGATTTTTCTTTCTTCTGGATGCGGATTTTCTAGGTGCGGTACAGATCATAGTATATACGGGTGCTGTTATGGCACTTTACGCTTTTGGTATGATGTTTTTCGACACTACCAAAGATGTAAAAGAGAATATAAGAGAGACGAAAATTATAAATGGGCTTTGGATAGCGTCGTTTATTTTGTTGATCGTAATCGTATCGGTACCGTTTATATCCGATCAAATTATGCTTGATGCTCCTTTAAGCGATCATAAAGTTATAGGAGCGAACAATCCGCAAGCTGTGGGTATATTTTTATTTACGAAATATCTGGTTCAGTTCGAATTGGCGGCCGTTATGCTTCTTGTTGCGATGATAGCCGGAATCATTTTGGTAAGTAAGAAGATGGATGTGAGTTTGACGACGACGATTGACGATGAAATAGAAAAAGAAGAGTTTCATATAAAGGATGCAAAATGATAACGTTGACGCACTATCTTGTTCTCTCGGCTATTTTGTTCGCAATAGGACTAGCCGGTGTAATAAGAAGGAAAAATTTACTGCTTCTGTTCTTTTCGACGGAAATTATGCTGAATGCGGTAAATATAGGCTTTGCGGCCGTGTCGAAATTTTACGGTGATTTGACCGGTCAGATGGTATCGTTTTTCATCATTGCCGTCGCGGCGAGCGAAGTCGCCGTCGGATTGGGGCTGTTGGTACTTTGGTATAAAAGAACGGGTACTATCGATCTTGAATCAATGCAAGAGATGAAAGGATAATAGATGGAAAAATATTTATATATAGCACTTTTTGCACCGATTGTCGGATCACTCTTTGCAGCGCTTTTTGGAGACAGGCCTAAAAAGCTCATTACCGGAATCGTAACGTCTGCTCTCTTGTTTATATCGTGGATCGCTTCTATGAGGTTGTTGGCTTTCGTTGACGAGCATACGACCGTTCACGTAAAGATGATGGACTGGATAGCCGCAGGTAATTTTAATGTCGATTTCGGATTTGTAGCGGATCAAGTTTCGGTTATTATGATGGTAACGGTTACGACCGTATCGACGTTGGTTCATGTTTACTCGATAGGTTATATGAGTCATGACAAAGGGTTTAACAGATATTTCTCGTATCTCTCCGCATTCGTTTTTTCGATGATGGTTCTTGTTATGAGCGATAATTTCGTCGGACTATTTATCGGATGGGAAGGCGTCGGTCTTTGTTCTTGGCTTCTGATAGGACACTGGTATCACAAACACTCCGCCGCATGGGCAGCGAACGAAGCTTTTATCATGAACAGAATAGCCGACCTTGGTATGCTTATCGGTATTTTTCTTATATATTGGAATCTCGGCTCGGTCAATTACGATGAAGTTTTTGCCAATATCGGAAATTTGGATAATACGACGATTACGCTTATCGGTATTTTCTTGTTCATAGGTGCGATGGGTAAATCCGCACAGTTCCCGTTACATACTTGGCTGGCGGATGCGATGGAAGGTCCGACACCGGTTTCGGCATTGATTCACGCCGCTACAATGGTTACCGCAGGTGTCTATCTAGTGGTTAGAAGTTACGATATCTACATGCTCATACCTAATGTCAGTTATTTCATCGCATGCCTCGGTGCTTTTGTTGCGATATTCGCCGCGTCGATGGCTTTGGTAAATGTTGATCTTAAACGTATTATCGCCTACTCCACACTATCTCAACTAGGATATATGTTCGTCGCGGCCGGCCTTGGAGCTTATTGGATAGCACTTTTTCACCTTATGACACATGCGTTTTTCAAATCGGTACTCTTTTTGGGTGCCGGTAACGTAATGCACGCAATGGATGATGAGCTAAACATCAAAAAAATGGGTGGATTGAAAGATAGCATGAAATGGACGATGATTATCATGACTGTTGCATCGCTAGCACTTGCGGGGATCTGGCCGCTTGCCGGTTTCTTTTCAAAAGATAAGATTCTTGAAACGGCGTTTAGCTCAAATCACTATTTTCTATGGTTTATGCTCTGGATCGGTGCGGGTATGACGGCGTATTATAGTTTCAGACTCGTGATGTTGGTTTTCTTCGGTGAGAAGAGATATGAAAAGTTCGGTTTTCATCCGCATGAAGCTTATCCGTACATGTTGATAGCGATGGCTCCGCTTGCTATATTGGCAGTGATTGCAGGTTTTTTCGAACATCCGTTTATGCATTATGTAACTAAACTGTTGCCGGAGTACGAACCCCATGTCGGCTCGGGTACTTTTATATTTCTTGTTGTCGTGACACTCGGAATAGCTCTTGGAGGCATAGCATTGGCCGTAGTGAAATTTTCAAAAGGTGATTTTGATGAATTTTTCAAAAAAATAGGTATTTACGATATACTGAAAAATCAGTACTATATACCGCAATTTTATCAAAAAGCCATATGTGATCCGTATGCGAAAATTTCAGAATTCGCGTGGAAGAAAATAGATATGAAAATTGTAGATGCGACCGTTGACTTCATTGCCGCCTTTATCTACAAGAGCGGTGATAAGACAAGAGCGATGCAAACGGGTAACTTGTCAACGAATCTTAAATGGATGGCGTTTGGTTTTGTGGTACTGCTACTTGCAGCACTATTTTACAGACCGGGTATGTAAGGAGCGAATGAATGGAATCATTATTAACACTTTTGATATTTTTTCCGGTGATTGCCGGAATATTGGGCTTTATGATAGAAGAGAAGGCGCTTAGAGCTTACGGAATCGCCGTAACCGCTATCGAATTTCTTTTGTCGTTGTTGTTGTGGATGATGTTTGACAGCTCCAATCCCGGTTATCAGTTTGTCGAACATGTACCGTTGATCAGCGATTTCGGTATAAACTACTATCTTGGTATCGACGGTATATCGCTCTTTTTGATTATATTGAGTACCTTTATGACTATGGTTGCTGTTATCGGTTTGACCACTAAAAACGAGATCAAAAATATGATCATCACTCTCTTGATATTGGAGATGACGATGGTCGGGGTATTCGCCTCTTTGGATGTTATCTTGTTTTACATATTTTGGGAGCTTTCGCTTGTTCCTATGCTCTATATCATCGGTGCATGGGGAGCGAAACTTCGTATATATGCAGCGATCAAGTTTTTCTTATATACATTTGCGGGGTCGCTTTTGATGCTCGTAGGTATATTGTATATGGCGTATTTGCATCATCAGCTTACCGGTGTCTGGAGTTTCGCTATTCCGGATTGGCAGGCATTGCCGATCGATTTTGCGACGCAGCTTTGGTTATTCGGAGCGTTTTTTATCGGTTTTGCCATAAAAGTGCCGATGTTCCCGTTTCATACTTGGTTACCGTATGCGCACGGTCAAGCTCCGACGATCGGTTCTGTGATTTTGGCGGCGGTACTTCTAAAAATGGGTACTTACGGATTCGTTAGATTTTCACTTCCGATGTTTCCGGATGCTTCTGTCTATTTTATTATGCCGATTGCGGTAATTGCGGTTATAATGGTCATATATACCGCGATGATAGCTTACGCTCAAGAGGATATGAAGCAGGTTATCGCATATAGTTCGATTTCACATATGGGTATAATCGTGCTAGGGACATTCGCTATGAATAGTGAAGGTATCACGGGATCGTTGTTTTTGATGATCAGTCACGGTATTGTGAGTGGAGCGCTGTTTATGCTAGTGGGCGTAATATATGATCGTACTCATACTAAGATGATGGATCAATTCGGAGGACTTGCATCTGTTATGCCTCGTTATGCTACGGTATTCGGGATTATGTTGATGGCATCCGTCGGACTTCCTTTAACGATCGGTTTTGTCGGTGAGTTCTTATCTTTAATTGGATTTTATAGAATATCACCCGTTATGACTGCTCTCGCCGGTACCGGTATTATTATAGGTGCGGTGTATATGCTTACTCTTTATAAAAAATCGTTTTTCGGTGAAGTGACAAACCCTAAAAACAAAGAACTCAAAGACTTGACGCCGCAGGAGATCACGGCATTTGTTCCGCTTGTTCTGTTGGTCGTATATCTTGGTATCTATCCCAAGCCTGTGCTTGATCCGATTGATACGAGTGTAAAACATATGCTTGCGAACATGGAGAAAAAAGCGGTTACGGAAGATGCGAAAAATCTTTTTGTGCAAGCAAATAGCATCAAGGAGGCTAAGTAATGTTAGATCCAATTTCAATTGACTATGCCGCGTTAAATTTGGCATCTCTCATCCCGATGATTATTATCATTTTAGGGGGACTAGCGATACTGGTGATAGATTTGGTGAAAGATAATCTGTCGAAGAGTTTTTATGTAATGTTGAGTGAATTGTTCATCCTTCTTGCGCTTGGTGCTGCGTTTGGATATCATGGAGGAGAGAGAGGCTTTTTCGATGCGATATTGATAGACGGTATCGCCAAGCTTGGGGAGGGAATCATTCTCATAGCCTCGGCTTTATTCATACCGCTTGCCTTGACATCTAAAAGATTTCATGAGTTCTCTTATCCGGAGTTTTTCGCTCTCTTTTTATTTATGATAGCGGGCTTCGTCTTTATGGTCACAAGCGATAATCTTATCTTGATATTCGTCGGTCTTGAGACTTCCAGTCTGGCACTTTATACGCTAATTGCTATGCACAATAGGCAAAAAAGCTTCGAAGCCGCGATTAAATATTTCACGATGGGTGCGATGGCGGCGGGATTTTTCGTTTTCGGTATTTTGATCATTTATGCGTTGACCGGAAGCGTTGAAATTCATAAAATCGAGCAAGTCTTGATCGCTAAAAAATTCGAACCTCTTGCCGGTGTGCTTTTGGCGGTGGTATTTATGCTAGCTTCGTTGGGCTTTAAGCTCTCAATGGTGCCTTTTCAAACTTGGGTGCCGGATGTTTACGAAGGAGCTAGTGCCGCACTTGCGGGATATATGTCTATCGTTCCCAAGATTGCTGGGTTTGTTGTGGCGATTCGCTTTTTTGAGATATTCGTTCATGCCGAGATAGGATGGGTGCAAAATATTTTGTGGATTACCGCCGTTGTGACTATGACGGCTACGAACATTATGGCGTTGGTACAAGAGAGTGTCAAAAGAATGTTGGCATATAGTTCAATAAGCCATGCGGGTTTTGCCATGTCGGCCGTGCTTATAGGAACGACTCAGTCAAACAGCGCGCTGTTTCTTTATTGGATTTTGTTTACGTTTACGAATCTGGGAGCTTTTACGCTTCTTTGGATATCAAGACATAAACAAAAGGGTAAATGGCACAGCAGATACGACCATCCGTACGATAAATTCAGCGGGATGATCAAAGTTATGCCTGTAGTTGCCGTGATAATGGGTATATTTATGTTGTCTTTAGCCGGAGTTCCTCCGTTTTCACTGTTTTGGGGTAAGTTGTACCTCATGAGTTCGGCTGTCAATTCCGGTTATATTTGGCTTGCATTGATCATGGCTTTGAATAGTGCGATATCGGTATATTATTATCTTAAGCTGATAGTATATATGTTTCTTAAAGAGCCTGTTGAGAATGACGGTACCATTTATATGAAAAACGCTTCGACCGCTCTTAAAACGATTATAGGATTTGCGGCGTTTATGACACTGGCAACGACGCTATTTGTAAGTCCGTTGCTTGATTTGATAACTAGTTTCGTAAAAGCGAGTGGATACTAACGAGCCGCTTTATTTCGGATTTTCGGCATATGCCGAAAATCCGAGTCTATGACCTAAAAAATACCCTTCGTAAATAATTTACAAAATGTTATAATATTTTGATGAAATATGTAATAGTCTTAACTTTATTCTTATCAAATGCATTTGCCGCCGAGTTGATCTTAAATCGATACGAAGAGTCCAATCAAAGCGTAGATGTATATCATGTAGTTGACGACCGTCCGATCGAATGTAGTGTAGCGTATGAAAATATGTTCAAGAAATTGATCAAATGCAAGTTTTCCCGCCAAATCAAAACAGATCATGATAGAAGAGACGAAACATATTTTAAGATCGAAATAAAAGATACGGAAATACTCTTTCATTCGAAAGAGTATGCCAAATTACTACCCGTAAACGATAAGATCAAAAACAGACAAACGATTGAAAAACCTGCGTTTTATAGGCACTGGATGATTGTTGGAAGTAAGCGGAAACCGAAAATTCTCGACGAAAGGGCTAAAAAAGTATTTAATTTTCCGTTGAAATTCAAAAAAACGCCTATGCCTTATATCGGTGCGTTGGATCTAAACGGTGAACCGATAAAAAACAAAAAAGACGCGATAACGCTTTCTCAAATAAAAAGATTGTTCAAACAAAAAAAGTATGACCGGATTATAAAACTATGTGATGCTTTAGAAGAGAGTCGCGATAATGATTTCACAAGCGAGATAGGACTTTACAAATTAAGATCTCTTGCAAAAATCGCACCCGATAATCGTGAATATTACTTCGATCTCAAAAATGCCGCGCTTGAGTGGATTAACGACAACCCCTCCAACCGTCATATTCCCGAAGCCTATATGTATGCGGCGACGGGTAGCTTCGGTTTAGGTAGGGTCAAAAACGGAGAGAAATATCTCAAAATTTTAATTGACGGTTTCCCGAAAAACAGATTTACGTATCTTGCCAGACTTTCTTATGCCGATAGACTCTACAAGACGAAAAAGAGCGCTCCTAGAGCCGTTAAAATATACAAAGAAGTACTCTATGAAACCGATGACGTAAATACGGCATCTATAGCTTCTCTCAGGCTTGCAAAGGCGTATCTGGATAAAAAGGAGCCGAAAAAAGCACAACTGATTTTCGACAAAGTGTTAAAAAGCAATCGCTCATTCATAAAGGAGAACAAACAAAGTTCGTACGCGTTAGCTGAAAAGTTCGCCGATTACGATAAATACGATATTGCGTTGAGAATCTTGAAAACGTTAAGAGAGGATACGAATAAGGTGGAGGATGAACAACTGCTAAAAACGCAAGCTCACTGGGAACGACTCGCGGGTGAGATCGATAATGCGATGAGAGATTACAGCCGTTATATCAAAACGTATCCGCAAGGCAAATATGCCGAATTTGCGAAAAAAGAGCTTGATTCTATTTTGATAACCAAAACGGATACGAATTTGACGAAAAAATTGGCGTTTATAGATGAAATATTGAAAAAGTACGATGACAAAACAATTAGAGAAAAAGCGCTTGAAGAGAAGATGAAGGTATTGATCAAACTGAAAAAGTACGATGAAATTTTAGCGATAAAAAGCGATATCGATAATCGGTCGCAAAAATATATGAAAGAGGCCGCACGACAGATAGTGTTGCAATCTTTGAGAGAGAGAAAGTGCGAAAAAGCGATAAAAGTTTCTAAAGAATATAATATTACCGTATCTGCAGATTACGACGAGGAGAAATTCGATTGTTTGGTAAAAATAGGTAAATATGAAAAGGCTTTAAAGATTGCGCAAGAGTATATGAAAACGAACGATTTAAAAGAGAAAATAAAATGGCTCTATTTGAGTTCGAAACTTTATGCAAAAACAGGTGAAAACAAAAAAGTTATACTTAGCGCGAATGATGTTTTGAAACTTTCTAAATTAATCGGAATAAATCGTTATGACGACGTGCTCTACGATATGGCCGACGCATACTACAATCTGAAAGAGTACGATGACTTGATGTTAAAGAGCGTACAGGAGATAGAGAAGAGATTTCCAAATGATATAAGAAATATCGATTTGTATATGAAAGTTTTGCGATATGCGCAAAAGACGAAAAAAAATATGTTGGTTTTGAATTTTGCCAAGAAAATAATCGAGCTTCAAAAAAGACACAAGATAAAAAGCTATACGCCCAAAATAGAAATTATATATGTTCATACTTTGCAAAAAATAGGTAGATACGAAGAAGCTTTGAGAGAAGTTTTGAAACTTCTTACAGAAAAATTGAGCGATAAACAAAAAGCGGAAGTTCTATATCTCGCCGGTGAGATTAGCGTCTCCTTAAAAAAACCGGAAAATGCGAAAAAGTTTTTTTTGAAATGCGGTGAAATCGTGAAAGACAGTTCATGGCAGAGGCTTTGTGCTCAAAATCTTGAACTTTTAACTCAATAGCAGTTTGTTAACTATTTTTGATATAATCAACAACTATAAATAAGACAGGGAAAAAGCATGGAAAAAGCAAAGTACATTTGGATGGATGGCAAACTCGTTGATTGGGATGAAGCCAAAGTTCATGTATTAACACATACGCTGCATTACGGCAATGGAGTATTTGAAGGAACAAGAGCGTATCAGACTGATGACGGTCTTGCTATATTTAGATTGAATGAGCATTGTAAGAGACTTTATAATTCGGCGAAAATAACAGCTATAAAACCAAACATTGATATAGATGAAGTTGAAAAGGCACATATTGAGATATTGAAAGTTAATGATTTTAAGTCAAATGTTTATCTTAGACCGCTTATATTTTTAGGATATGGCGTAATGGGTGTACATCATGTAAAGGCACCGGTACATACGATGATAGCTGCATGGGAATGGGGAGCGTATCTTGGAGATGATGGTCTTGAAAACGGTATAAGAGTAATGACATCTTCGATAGTAAGAAATTCTATAAGATCAAACTTTGGAAAAGCAAAAGCAGTGGCGAATTATTTAAACAGCCAGATGGCAAAATATGAAGCGATTGAAGCAGGTTTTGAAGAAGCGTTGATGCTTGATGATAGCGGCTTTGCGGCTGAAGGAACAGGAGAGTGCCTGTTTATTGTCAGAGACGGTATTCTTATTTCACCTCCAAACGATAACTCTTTAGAGTCGATTACTCAGGCAACAGTTTTAGAGCTTGCAAAAGATATGGGCATACAGATACAAAGAAGAAATATTACAAGAGATGAAATTTTTATATGTGATGAAGCGTTTTTTACAGGAACCGCGGCGGAAGTCACACCCATAAACTCACTTGATAACAGAATCATAGGCAATGGCAAAAGAGGAGAGATGACAGAAAAACTTCAAAGCGCTTACTTTGATGTCGTCTTCGGAAGAGATGATAGATATAAGCATTATCTGACATATATAGGCTAAGGAGAAATTATGCCAGCAGATTTGAACGACTATTTTAATAAAAAAAACGGCGGAAACAAAGGTGGAGGAACGGGTGGCGGAAATAAACCGACGCCGCCGGATTTTTTGAAAAATTTTAGTAAAAAGACGGGATTGATGTATTTGCTTATGGCACTTGTAGTGCTGTTTGTGATAGCTAAACCGTTTATTATTATTCAATCAGGTGAAGTGGGTATCAAAGCAACAGCCGGTAAGTATGAGCCGGAGCCTTTGGGTCCCGGATTTCACGTTTTTTTACCGTTTATTCAAACGGTCAGAATTGTGGATACCAAAGTAAGAAGCATAAATTACACGACAAAACCGAGTGACAATATAGCTATGGGAAGAGAAACCGGCGTTCAAAACGCTTCGGCGATTTCGGCGCTTGACAAAAGGGGTTTGCTTATCTCAATAGATATTACCGTACAGTATAGGTTAAAACCTCAAACCGCGCCTCAAACAATAGCTACTTACGGTTACGCTTGGGAGGAGAAAATTATAAATCCTATAGTCAGAGATGTAGTAAGAAGCGTTATCGGTCAATATAAAGCGGAGGAGCTTCCCGTAAAAAGAAACGAAATCGCCGATCAAATTCGAATAGGTATTGAAGAACAGATCGAGTCTAAAAAAGGAAACCCTGTAGAGCTTGCAACCGTGAATCTTCGTGAAATTATCTTACCTCCTAAAATCGTCGAGCAGATAGAGAGAGTACAAATAGCTAAACAGGAAGCCGATCGAGTGAGATTGGAAGTCGATCGTGCGAAACAAGAAGCCGAGAAAAAAGCTGCGCTTGCGCAAGGTGATGCCGACGCAAGAAAAATTCGAGCTCAAGGTGCCGCTGATGCGATCAAGATCGAAGCGGACGCGAAGGCGTATGAGAATATCGAAATAGGAAAGAGTTTGACATCGGATGTTTTAAGACTCAAGCAGATAGAAGTTCAAGGTATGTTCAACGAAGCGCTAAAAGTGAACAAAGATTCCAAAATTTTCCTTACTCCCGGCGGATCGGTTCCAAATATTTGGATAGATGCGAAAGACAAAGAGAAGACTACATCAGTCAGTCAATAAACTATGCAAGATATTTTAGAAAAAGTTGATTGGAAGAAGTGTGAGCTTCTTCCGGTTATTGCGCAGGATTATCAAAGCGGTGAAGTTTTGATGCTGGCGTATATGAATGAAGAGGCGCTCTCTTTAACTCTCAAAACGAAAAAAGCTCACTATTTTTCAAGAAGCAAACGCAGAATTTGGCAAAAAGGCGAAACAAGCGGAAATTTTCAGATCGTAAAAGAGATATATATCGATTGCGATAACGATACCCTTCTTTTGAAGATAGAGCAAGTCGGAGGTGCGGCTTGTCATACCGGCAGAAGATCATGTTTTTTTACTAAACTCGATACCCTTGAAATCGTAAGCGATGTCGATGAGCGAAAAGTTTTGAACTACGGAGTTATCGACAGAGTATATCATGTTATTCAGCAGAGAAAGAGTGCTGATCCCAAAAGTTCATATGTCGCATCTTTGTTTAATAAAGGTGAAAATTCTATCTTAAAAAAAGTTGTGGAAGAGGCGGGAGAGTTTTGTTTTGCCATAAAAGATGATAACAGCGAAGAGATCGTCTATGAAGCGGCGGACTTGGCATTTCATGTGCTTGTAGCTTTAGGAGAGAAAAATATCGATCCCGACCGTATCAAGCAGGAGCTTCAAAGAAGATTCGGTTTAAGCGGAATCGAGGAGAAAAAGATGAGACCAAGCCATGCATCTAACGATCCTAAAGCAGAGGATACTTGATTATGCTCACAATCTGACGAATTACGACTATATAGCGTATGGTTGGTTGTTCGCTCTTTTGATATGTTTTTTGCTGTTGTCGGTGGTTCTTATAGGTAAAAAACCCAAAACCTCGATTTTTTTTATGATGCTTGTGTCGTTGTTTATGATAGCCGGTCCTTTCGGTATAAAGTACGGACTTGATCAAACTGTACGAAAAGCGGTCATCGTCGATGAAAATATAACGCAGTTACCGTTTTCCAAAAATTTGGTCGTTTTGGGAGAAGTTGAAAATAGAGGTAAAATAGACTTTAATAGATGTAGAGTCTTTTTGAGTGTTTTGAAAAAAGACGATAACGAATATCTTCAACTTCTATATAGTCTAAAGCCGTTACGCAAGAAAACGATTGTTGTGGATAAAATCCCAAAAGGTGAAAAATCGGCTTATAAAATAGTTCTTAACCGATTTTCGCCGAAAGTAAAATATCTGGTAAAACAGAGCGTGGAGTGTTACTGATGATGCATTTAACCGTAATTCACTGGGTAATAATAGCGATATTTTTGTTTTTATTTGTAGTACTATCACTTTTAGCACTTAGAGAAAAGAGTACTAAAAGTATGCTATCAATGGTGTTTGCTTCATTTATACTTAGTATTTTTGCCATAGTTATATCGCTTGTGGTTCTTGATAAATATATCAAAAAAGCCAAAATCATCAGTTTCAATACCCAAAGAGACTTCGCTCATGAAAGTGTGATAGTTCGAGGTGTCATCCAAAATGTCGGAAAGTACGATATCGGATATTGTAACCTGGAGATAAGAATCTCAAACGGTGCATTAGGTGCTAGAACTCCTTCGTCATATTTTACACCGACAAAAGGGCTTGATTTTATGGGATCCGGCGGTAGGAAAAATACATTGACAGAAGAGGTGGAAGTATCACAGAGTTTAAGACCGGGCGAGAAAAAGAACTTTTTCGTAACTATTAGATTTCCCTCCTATTTTGAGAAACCCAAGTATAAACTTAAACTAAATTGTCATTAAATTGCCGGAAGCCGTTGACAAAAAGGTATAATTCCTATATACTTTGCATCACAAAGTAATTTGCAAAGGAAAATGAATGAGTGAAAAGGATGAAGCGCTTGAGCATCTAAGTGCTATAAAATCGGCACTGGTGGATAAAGATACATTTTTTCCGTATAACTTTAACGCCTTTATCGTTTGGGGCGTGATTGGAATGATCATGACCTTATTTATGGGATATATCATGAAAAGTTCAATTTTAGGCGGAGTTGTTTTTTCTCTTTTTATGATGAGCGTCGGCTTTGTTATAGAAAGCGGGCTTACCAAAAAAGAGAATGAAATTTATGATATAGAAAGTTGCACGAAAAAGCAGAGGTTTATTGCCGGTATGTTTACATTTCTCACTCTTTTTGCAGCCCTTTTTAGCGCTCTGCTAGCAAGTTACGATTTGATTATCCCCGCATACATCGTCTGGATATTCGTTATAGGTATAGGTGATTTTGCGGTAGGATTCGTACTGAATCAGAGTATCTTTACAAAAACGGCCGTTTTGGATATTTTTGCGGCCGTTATATTGACATTGTCGGCGTTTTTTATCGGTGATCTTGGAAATTTGAACTCCTTGTTCTTCTATTTTGTTCAAGGGGTAACATTCGCACTGCTTGGGATTTTACCCATATTGGTAGCGTTTAAAATGAAAAGAATGTATAGTGTTTGATCCGCTGTTACACCAAAATATCAGATCTAAACTGATCTCTTTGCTCATTGCGAACGAGGAGTTGCCTTTTAAGGCGTTAAAAGAGTATCTTGAAGTAACCGACGGAAATCTCTCTAGCCATCTGAACAAATTGGAAAAAGCCGGTTATGTGAAGATAGAGAAGAGCTTTGAAGCCAAGCGTCCCAAGACGGTAGTTCATATTACAAAAGAGGGAACCGATGCTTTTAAAAAATATATAGAATCACTAAAAAAATTTATACAGGAGAATTAGATGAAAAAAATACTCTTTACGACTTTTACGGCTTGTGTGAGCCTTTTTGCTTTAAGCGGCTACGAGATAGCGAAAAAAGCCGATGAAGTTACAAGCGGTTTTAAGAGTTCAAAATCCGTAATGCAGATGGTTATGATAAACGGTGCGGGACAAAAAACCGTTCGCGATATGAGAGGCAGAACGCTTGAAAAAGAGGGCGGAGATAAATCTTTGATGGAGTTTTTGTCTCCTGCCGATGTCAAAGGAACGAAACTTTTGACATATCAGCATGTAAACAAAGATGACGATCAGTGGCTTTATCTGCCCGCCTTGAAAAGAGTCAAAAGGATATCCAGTCGAAATAAAAGCGGTTCGTTTATGGGAAGCGAG
>Ga0256914_1000398_pt1 | contig 42777 bp, 37 predicted proteins | sample HulkmetaG_FD_191571 | JGI IMG/M metagenome (GOLD analysis project Ga0256914, IMG submission 191571) | Hydrothermal chimney microbial communities from Main Endeavour vent field at the Juan de Fuca Ridge, Pacific Ocean - Hulk | ecosystem: Environmental > Aquatic > Marine > Hydrothermal vents ... | reverse complement strand
TACCACTTCGTGGTGGCACAATTCAACAAATCAACCATTCAACTTTCCCTGGCCACTGATCCACACAGAGCGAGATGAAAAAGGAAAAATGAAAAAAGAAAAAGGAGAGAGGGAAAAGGGCGCCGGTGCCTCGATACATCCCGGTGCATCGATACGTCTCCGCTGGCGCGGAGCCACTCGGCAACCGGCTTCTCCCCGCAGGGCCACAAACCGCCACACACAAAGAGCCCCCCTTTGAGGGGGGCTACGGGGGGTAAAACAATGCCGCGAACTACCGAAATTGCTCATAGGTGGGCACGATTTCGCACCGCCAACCCTTAACCCTTACACCCTTAACCCTTTCCCCGGCCACCGAAGAAGCACCGAAAACACCATTCAACAATTCAACCGATCAACGATTCAACTTTCCCGGCCACTGATCCACACAGAGCGAGATGAAAAAGGAAAAATGAAAAAAGAAAAAGGAGATAGGGAAAAGGCCGCCGGTGCCTCGATACATCCCGATGAATCGGGACCACTCGGCAACCAGCTTCCCCCCAGGGCCGTAAACCAAAGCCCCCCCTTTGAGGGGGGCTACGGGGGGTAAAACACCGCAACAAATCGCCGCGCTACCCTGAATAATACCCAAGGGAAACCCTGGGCACAAATACACCATTCAACGATTCAACCAATAAACCATTTAACTTTTTCCCGGCCACTGATCTGCACAGATTGGCACTGATTTCCCTTAACCCTTACACCCTTAACCTTTAACTTAATGCAGCCACCGAACCCCACCGAAGAAGCACCAAATACCCCATTCAACAATTCAACCAATCAACAATTCAACTTTCCCCGGCCACCGATAGGACACCTAAAAAAATTCCCATCCTTAAAACTCGGATGGGAATCAACTAAATGGCATCAAGATTGAATTTTAGGTTTCATCCAGTATAAATTTATTCTCACCACGCTCAATTACCTCACCGATAATTTCCGCTTTAAAAGGATATCCGGCCTTTTGTAACAACTGATTTAATCGTGGTACTTCCGTTGGGTTCAATGCCATAACCAATCCGCCGTTGGTTTGCGGATCAAAAAGAACACAATATTTAGGATTCATAAAGTCTTCCACACCGGCGATAATTTCTTTGGCATGTAATATATTGCCATGTAAACCTCCTGGCCAAGCCGAATGGTCTTCGTACACTTCTTTGAATGCTTCGAATGTGGGAACTCTATTCAAAAAAAGACGAATGGAAAGATGGTCGTTTCCGGACAACATTTCGTCAACATGACCAATCAACCCGAATCCCGTTACATCGGTACAGGCATGCACATCAATCTGATTTTCCACCGAAAGAGTTACCGGCAGGGCATTCACCACTCGCATGCTGTTAATCACCTCTTCTTCTTGCTTTTTTGTCCCTTTTCCATGCATTAACTGGGTAGTAACAACGCCCGTACCGATCGGTTTGGTTAACACAAGTATATCCCCTTTGCGGATGCTATTGTTACGCCATATTTTATCGGGATGTACAATACCCGTAACCGCTAATCCGTAAAGAATTTCCTGATCCTGTATGGAATGACCTCCGGCAACCACACAGCCCACTTCCATTGCTTTGTCCATTCCGCCTTGCAAAATTTTTGCGATTGTTTCCGGTTTCACTTTGCCCATGTGAAATCCGAGCACGTTAATGGCCTGAACAGGCGTACCTCCCATGGCAAATACGTCGCTCAAAGAATTAGCGGCGGCAATCTGTCCGTAAATGTACGGATCGTCTACGATCGGGGTAAAAAAATCGGTAGTCATTATAACAGCAAGAGAGTCATTTATTTTGTACACACTGGCATCATCAGCCGAATCGTTACCGACCAGCAACCGATCGTGCGCTTTTACCCTGATCTGTGCCAAAATCTTATCCAGAACCTCTGGATGAACCTTACTGGCTCAACCGGCACACGAAACGATTTGCGTCAGTCGTTTTTCTTCTTTCAAAACAACCTTCTCCGTTTGCTTAAAAATTTAGTTAATGCAATGTTCAGCGGTTCATCCGTGAACATTTGTTGATAATCGATATTGTTTTTGCTTAATTCAAGTTGAAAATATTTTAAAAACGATTTAAAGCGTTCCCGATACTGTTGACGGATAAAAAAGGGCTGAGTTTTTATCTTTTCTCCGCTTTCGAGATCTTTAAACATAACGTTTCCGGTAAAAGCGAACTCCGATTCCTGACGATCCAAAATATGAAAGACCAACACTTCATGTTTATCATGCCTAAAATGTTTTAACCCTTTGATAATTTGTTCCGGATCATCCAACAAATCGGAAATTAATATGATTAAACCACGACGCCGAAATTGTTCGGCTATGCGATGCAAAACGGTTGCTACAGAAGTATCGTGTCCCATACGCACTTGCTCTATTTGCCCTAACATTTGTCGGAGATAAGAACCCATAGAGCGCGGCGGCATCTGCAAGCGTATTTGGTCATCGAACAGTACCAATCCCGTGGCATCGCGCTGATGCAATAACAGATATGCCAGTGCCGAAGCCAAATACGAAGCGTACATCCATTTGCTTATTTTTCCGCTTCGATAACTCATGGAAGACGAAACATCTAACAGGATGTAGCTGCGCAAATTGGTCTCTTCTTCAAATTGTTTAATATAATAACGATCGGTGCGGGCAAATACTTTCCAATCGACAAACCGCAACGCATCGCCGGGCATGTAAGGACGATGTTGAGAAAACTCCACGCTGAATCCGTGAAACGGACTTTTGTGCAATCCCGTAATAAACCCTTCTACAACGGAGCGAGCAATCAACTCCAAATTACCGATATTGGCCAGAAATTGCGGATCGAGATATTTGCTTGTATTTGCCTGCACTGCCCGTTTCTTTTCATATTAAAATCGAAAGGCAAAATTAAAAAATTTGTGCTAAAAATCCAATAATTTTTTTTAGAAAATAGAAATTGTTTTGGGCTTCGGAACTAATTTTTTATCCAGATATAACGTATAGGCAAGCACTCGGTGCGTACGCTTTAACGTTAGCAATAATAAGGCAAGAAGAATGTAATTAGATTCGGAGGATTTGCTTAATTGGCTTATTCGAGCCACTTCCGAAAACGCATTTAAAAATTACGTTCCGGTTCAAAATATTTACAACTGTCCTGCAACATAATATCGCGTTCGGTCAAACGGCACCGGTAATAAAAGTCTTCGTCACCGGCAGCCGTTGTTTTAATATAAGCTTGGCGAAACTTGCAAAATTGGCAGGTACGCATGTTTATTTGGTTAGCGCGATGGACATATTGTGTTTTTTGCAATATGGGCGCAACCACATTCAAAATGCTGCGTAATCGAATAATTATCATACGAATTCGCACTAAGGCGATAATTTGAATAATTAACAGTACAAAAAACGCTATTAATAAAATACTAAATAAATCCATCATACCGTTACTAAAATGTTTGTTTATATTTTATTACGATTCAAAACGAAATAAGGTTTCCCGAAATCACGGTTTGGCGATTAATCGGATTCCTTCTTTCGCTCTATTCCAATCTTCGTACTCAAATATGAAACACTTTAATAAATCGGATGAATTTTGTAAAACTTTGATAAAATGTACCCAAGGCAACGCACCTTGCAAAAAAGAGGTCCAGTATTTTCGTTCTCCGCCCTTTTTGCTTTGATCGATGGCATGAATCATAAAAGGAATGCGATATTGGGAAAGGAGGGAAAGCAAGCGATCAATTTGGTGTGTAATTTCCTTAAAAGGCATTTCCCGTGGCGCCTGATGATAAAATCGCGGAATATCCAGCACGGCCCAACGTGGGGACGAGATCGATTGGCTTTGTAAAAAATCCCAAAAAGAAAGAGGTTCGCTTTGGGGACGATCGTTTTCCGCCGCCAAAATTATTTCCGGATAAAAATCCAAAAAGCGTACTACGGTTGCCGTCCACTGCTGATGTTGTATGATTACTATGGGAATACGTTCGCAAAAACCGTTTAAGGTATGCAGAATATATTGAACCGTGGCTTCTCCGGCATTAGCCGGTAAATGGAAATAGGCTTTAAGTCCGCGCCCATTTTTAAGGAAGGTAATTAAATCTTCTTTTAACGTTTGCGGGTTAATAAAAAGCTGAACATGCCGCAGATTTTCTGCTTGCGCCCATTCAATGGTTCCCTGCCAACTAAAATGCAGTTCTCGAGCTACCGAGGTAGCTATGCCAATTTTCGAGCGCTCAATGCGATGAATTAAGTTTAATTCCATTTTGATTTGCAGCTACGGTTAACGTATTGAACATCAGCATGGCAATGGTCATGGGCCCCACTCCACCGGGGACAGGTGTAATTGCCCGCACGTTAGGCAGCACGGAGTCAAAATCTACATCTCCTACCAAGCGGTACCCTTTATCATTGTCTGCCTCCACGCGGTTAATGCCCACATCAATAACCACCGCACCTTGTTTTACCATTTCGGCGGAAACAAACGCCGGTTTTCCCATTGCGGCAATAAGCACATCCGCGCGACGCGTATGTTCGGCCAAATTTTCGGTGCGACTGTGAACAACCGTTACCGTGGCATTGGCCCGCTCGTTCTTCTGCAAAAGCAAATTGGCCATTGGTTTTCCTACGATATTGCTCCTTCCGATAACCACAGCATGTTTTCCGCTTAAAGAAATATCGTAATATTTTAAAATTTCCATAATGCCCGCCGGGGTGCATGGCAATACGTATGGCTTTCCGCTAACCAACAGCCCAACATTGCGCGGGTGAAAGCAATCTACATCTTTATCGGGGTTAATGCGCATAATTACGTTATGCTCATTAATGTGCTCAGGTAAAGGTAACTGCACTAAAATGCCATGTACCGCAGGATCTGCATTCAGTTTGTCGATCATGCGCAACAATTCTTTTTCGCTTGTCTCTTGCGGCAGATACACGGTTTCGGAATCCATGCCCAACTTTTTGCTCGTTTTCTCTTTGCGCCCGACATACACCTTAGAAGCCGGATCGTTACCGACCAGAATTACGCTTAGTTTTGGCAGCACATGGTGAGACTTTAATTTTTCAAGGCCGGAAGCCACTTTTTGATAAACATGTTCGGCAACCGGTTTTCCTTTGAGTAGTTTTTCTTCAAACACCGTAAAATCCCTTTGGTTAATAATGTTTTTGTTTCTATACGGCTTTTTCTAAGCTTAAAACAACGATAAGCCGGTGTATCTCGTAAAAAAATCTTATTTTGGAGTCACCGATTTCAATTCTCCTTTCATCCCGTTGGCAAAAAAATCAAGCAAAATCCAATGCTCTAAATTCACGGATCACAACAACCTTTACCTGTCCCGGATAGCCTGAATCACTTTGAATTTTTTTGGCGATATCTTTGGCCAGCATGTAACTGGCGGTGTCGTCCACCTTTTCATGATCCACGATTACGCGTACTTCCTTACCAGCCTGTATGGCATAAGCCGCTTTAACGCCTTCGAAGGACATGGCAATATTTTCAAATGAGGTCATGCGACTTACAAAATTTTCGATTACTTCGCGACGGGCGCCTGGGCGCGAACGACTGATATCATTGGCAATTTGTACTAAGATGGTAATGGGCGAAATGGCTTCTACCGCCCCGTGATGTCCGGCAATAGCATTTAATACGATGGGATTTTCACCATATTTTTTGGCAATATCAAATCCCAATTGGGCATGATCGCCTTCCACACTGCGCCGATCCAGCGCACGACCGATATCATGTAGCAATCCGGCACGACGCGCCAGTTGTTCGTCCAACCCCAGTTCAGCAGCCATAATACCGGCAATGGTGGCCACTTCTTTGCTGTGCTGCAATACATTTTGTCCGTAACTGGTGCGGAATCGTAATTTGCCCAAGAGATAAATCAAATCCGGATGCAAGCCGTGCAATCCGACATCAATAAGGGCCTGTTCACCAAGTTCTCGCAAATACTCGTCCATTTCCTGAACGGTTTTTTCGTATGTTTCTTCGATGCGCCCAGGATGAATTCGACCGTCATTAACCAGCTTTTCCATAGTTAAGCGCGCCAGTTCTCTGCGGAACGGATCGTAACCGCTCAAAATCACTGCTTCCGGGGTGTCATCCACAATCACATCAATACCGGTAACAATTTCGAAGGCACGGATATTGCGGCCTTCGCGCCCGATAATGCGCCCCTTCATTTCGTCGCTGGGCAAGGTAACAATAGAAACCGTCGATTCGATGGCATGATCCGAAGCGGTTTGCTGCATAGCCGAAATAACCACATCTTTGGCTTTGTTCTGCGCTTCTTTTTGTGCCTCGTCAATAATTTTGTAAACCAATCCGGCGGCCTCTTTTTTAGCCGTATCGATTAAATTATCCAACAGCAATTGTTTGGCTTCTTCGCGGGTTAAGCCGGCAATAGTTTCCAGCTTACGATTTTGCTCGTCTAAAAGCGCTTCTAATTTTTCCTGTTTAATATTGAGTTGATTTTCTTTGTTTCTCAGTTCGCGTTCATGCAAAAACAAATCGCGTTCTTTTTTACGAATCAAATCGACTTTACGATCCAGATTATTTTCACGCGTATTTAAATCGCTCTCCAACTGGTGTAACGATTTTCGTTTTGCCTCGAATTCTTCTTCCAGATGTTGTTTCATCTGAAAAATTTCGTCTTCGGCTTCTAATAATTTTTCTTTCTTCTCATTTTCCGCTTCGTCTTTAGCCGTTTCGATAATTTCCTGACTTCTTTTTTTGACCGCAGATAGGCTGTTTTTGCCTAACCACGAATTTAAAAGCCAGCCGATACCAAAGGAAAGAACCACCAGCAGAATCATTATGAATACAATCGTCACCTTTCAACCTCCTCTTTCGCATCCTTAAATAAAAGGAATCCGTAAATAAAAAAGCCCTGCCTCTTTACCGGACTACTCATAGAACCTTTTTATCAGCACAGTGGGCACCTCCTGAACGGGTCATGCTTCCTCTGCATCCCGAAGCGAATCGAGACCGGGGCTTGCAATCAACGCTCAGAGACCGGTTCCCTGTTTTGATGGTGTTGGTCCTATTTAGTCCCGCGTAAGGAGACAGGGCTAAATAGCAAAGGAAAAGAACAACTCTATTCTTCTAAAATTTCGGCCAGTTCACGATTTAATCGTTTCGCTTCTTCATCTAATTGATCCAATAGTTTTTGCCGATACAATCGCTCCTGAAATAACTCTTCCGTAATATTTAAGGCAGCCAATATGGCAATTTTGGCTGTTGATTTAATTGATTGATTTTTATCGATTGCTCGCATTTTTTCATCAATATATTGAGCGATTTCTTTTACATATTTTTCATCACTATCCGAGACCAAAGTATATTCCGAACCGAATATGTTTGTCCGAATCTGGCCAGCAGCCATTTTTACTTCTTTTCCTTGTTTAAGGTTTCAACACCAAAATAATTAGTTCGTTAATTTCTCCAACTCAGCGATCAACCTGTTTAATCGTTGTTTAATTTGCTCTTTGTCGGATTTTAATTTTTTATTTTCAGCCCTTAACTTTTGCACTTCCTGCGCATCCGTTCTTCTGGTTAAATTTTCGGCCTGCTGCAATCGATTCTTTAACGTTTTATTTTCCTGCTCCAGTTGATAAGTACGAAAGCGCAACACACGATATTTTTCAATAACCTGTTGAACGGTTTCCTTTAGTTTGTCAAAGTTTTCAAGATTCATTCCTTACTTCCGTAAGCTGGCTGAAAAATGTTTGGTTGTTTTATTGATTATTTGACGGAAGTATTTGTCTACTTCCCGATCGCTAAGTGTGCGTTCCGCAGACTGATAGCGTAAGCGTAAACCAAGGCTGCGTTTCCCGGCAGGTATTTTATCGCCTTGGTATACGTCAAAGATGTCCACGGATTGTAACAGGGAACCTCCATTTTTTCTTACAAATTCGACCACATCGGCCGCCTTAATTTCCCGATCCAACAGTAGCGCAATATCACGCTCTACATAAGGAAATTTCGGAACCGGCCGATATTGTCTGTCAAAGATCACGTGAGGCATTAAAGCTTCCACGTTCAGTTCAAAGCCATACACCGGTCGCTCAATATCGAAAACGCGACAAACATCGGGATGGATTCTGCCGCCCACCCCGAGAATCGTATCTCCTGATTGAATGGCGATGGTTTCTTCCGGTGTCATGTACTTTGCTTTATCATATAAAATTATTTGGTAGTTGTCAAGAAATATTTTCCTCAAAAAAACTTCCAAATATCCTTTAACGTCATAAAAATCAACCAATTGCTCCGGAACATTCCAAGCAGGCAAATACCGGCTCCCGCTTAGAACCACCGCTAGGGAATAAGGCTGCTCCGGAATATTTTTGCCATCAAAACGGGTAAAAATTCGGCCGATTTCAAAAAAACGCAAATCCCGATTGTTGCGGTTAATGTTGTAACTTACCGCTTTTAACATTCCGGCAAATAAGGACGGACGCATAAATGCCATGTCGTCGCTTACCGGATTCATAATGGCAATCGGAGATTCTTCGGCAAATGCCTGTGCTTCTTCTTTTTTAATCATGCTTTGGGTAAAAATTTCTTGCAGACCCAACCCCAAAAGCTGTTCCCGCAAAAACCGCAGGTGATGTTCGTGTTGCGAAAGCGGCAAATCATACGGAATGTTTGCCCGCTCTTTACCCGGCAGGTTTGCATAATTTACCAAACGCGCAACTTCTTCGGCTAAATCTTCCGTAATGGAAAGATCGTGACGAAAAGTGGGTACAATAACTTTGTTTCCCGTTATTTGCAATTGAATTGACCGGAGTTTCCGCTCGATCGTTTCACGATCAAAATCGGTTCCCAGAACTTTGTTAATACGATCGATATTCAAAGGAATTTCTTTGCGTTTAATGGGATGCGGGTACACATCGTAAATACCCCGTACCACTTCTCCGCCGGCCAGTTTGGCCATGAGTTCTGCAGCACGGTTCATCGCCCGAATCACGTTTTCCGGATCGGCACCCCGCTCAAAACGCTGAGAGGCATCGGTGCTAAGTCCCAATCGCTTGGAAGCGGTAGCAATACGCTCCGGTTTAAAATAGGCACTTTCCAGAAAAATATCCTGCGTATTTTCCGCAACTTCCGAATTTTGCCCACCCATAATACCGCCGATAGCCACTGCTTTTTCGGCATCGCAAATCAAAACCGTATGTTCGGGCAGCACGCGTTCTTTATCATCCAAGGTAATAAAGCGTTCGCCCGGTTTGCTGGCGCGTACGCGGATTTCCGGACCTTTTAATGTAGCCAGGTCAAACGCATGCAAAGGGTGCCCCAACTCCATTAAAACGTAATTGGTAATATCCACAATATTGTTAATGGGACGCAAACCGACGGCTTCTAATTTTTGCTGCATCCAATCGGGACTTGGTGCAATTTTTACATTACGAATAATGCGTCCTGCATACCGCGGGCAACCTTCGGCATCATAAATTTCAATGTTCACCAAATCTTCGATTTTTTCCTTTGCCGATTCAGGCACCTGTGGTTGAATCGTTTTTAACGGATTTCCCGTTAAAGCGGCCACTTCACGTGCTATGCCGTAAACGCTCAGGCAATCGCCGCGATTGGGTGTAATGGCAATATCGTAAACCCAGTCTTGCCATTCTGCTTCCAACAATCGATAAACATCCGCTCCCAATGGATATTCTTGGTCAAAGGCCCAAATCCCTTCGGAATGCGCTTCCAACCCTAATTCTTCTTTGGAACAAATCATACCGAATGATTCCACCCCGCGGATTTTGGCTTTTTTTAATTTGATGCCAATGGGTAATGTTGCCCCGACTTTGGCAAACGGGACATATTGCCCTTGTTTTACATTCGGAGCTCCGCAAATAACCTGAAAGGTGCCTTCATCGGTTTTAACTTCGCATACGGATAGTTTATCGGCATTGGGATGCTTTTCCGATTTTTGCACATAACCGACCACTACCTTATCAAAAGGTTTGATGCGGGGTTCTACTTCTTCCACTTCCAAACCGGCTTCGGTTAATAAGCGGGCAATTTCAGCCGGTGATTCGTTAAAATCGACAAATTCCTTTAGCCAACGATATGTAACTTTCATTGCTATTCCACATTAAAATTGGTTTAAAAATCGAATGTCATTTTCAAAAAAGATACGAATATCATCGATGCCATATTTAATCATGGCAATACGATCGATTCCCATGCCAAAGGCATAACCCGTGTATTTTTCGGGATCGACTCCTGCGGCCTTAAAAACATTGGGATGCACCATGCCTGCACCGGAGATTTCCATCCAGCCGGTATTTTTACAAACACGACAACCCTTCCCGCCGCAAAAGACACAGGTAAAGTCATATTCCGCACTGGGTTCGGTAAACGGGAAAAAACTGGGACGGAAGCGCACCTGAATATCTTTCCCGAACATCCGGTGGGCAAAGGCCTGAATTACGCCTTTTAAATCGGCAAAGGTAATGCCTTTGTCAACAACCAGTCCTTCCACTTGATGAAAAAACGGCGAATGGCTGGCATCCGGAGTGTCCCTGCGATAAACGCGTCCCGGAGCAATCATCTGAATCGGTGGTTTCTGGCGCTGCATAACGCGTATTTGTACCGGAGAGGTGTGCGTCCGTAAAAGAATATCCTCTGTAATGTATAAGGTGTCTTGCATATCGCGTGCAGGGTGCGTTTTGGGAATATTAAGTGCTTCGAAGTTGTAAAAATCGTTTTCGATTTCAGGCCCGTCTTCGATACTAAATCCTAAGCTCCGAAAAATATCTTTTATTTCGTCAGCCACTTTAAGCAAGGGATGTCTCCCTCCGGCAAACGGCATGCGGCCGGGTAAGGTTAAATCCGGGTGTTGCTTTTTTTCATCGGATTGTTTAAAACTATGCAGCAACGTTTGATAGCGATTTTCCAGTTCTTTTTTTAACTCATTAAGCGCTTTGCCAAACAAGGGACGCTCTTCTTTGGGAATTTCGCCCATACGATCGAAAGCGGATGAAATAAGCCCTTTGCGACCTAAAAATTTAACACGAAATTGTTCCAGATCTTGCAATGATTTTAAAGACTTCGATTCTTGCAGAAATTCATTGCGAATTTTTTCGATAATTTCATTCATTGCCAACAGCCTGTGATTATGGGTTAAATAATGAGAACACTTTTGCGGCAATCATAAAAACAAAATTCAACCACTTGCCGCTTTTTGTTGTTGTTCTCCCTTATGTTGTACGAACAAAAAAAGGAAGGCCACGGAATGCACCTCCCTTTTAATTACAATCATGTGCTACATAATAATTACGCAGTTACCTGTTTTACCAGTTCCGAAAATCCTTCGGGATTATGAACGGCCATATCGGCCAATACTTTACGATCCAAAGCCACATTGGCTTGTTTTAATTTGTTCATAAAAACAGAATATGAAATTCCGTTTAACCGACAGGCAGCGTTAATACGCGTAATCCACAAACTGCGGAAGGTGCGTTTTTTGGCACGGCGATCGCGATATGCGTATTGCCAGCCTTTTTCCACCTGATCTTTTGCCGTTTTGTACAGGCGGCCTTTACCTAAACGGTAACCTTTGGCCGCTTTGAGAATTTTTTTTCTTCTCTTACGTGCAGCTACATTATTTTTTGCGCGCGGCATTTTTATCTCCTACTGTTTTCGTTTTTTAATGTTGATAAGACAAAACAAGGGTAAGAAATACGGCGTTCACTTTGTTACTAAAACTCGCTTTATTTACCCTTTAATTACAATTTAAGCCAAAATCATGCGTTTTACGCGTTTGGCATCGGATTCGGCAATTAAAGATTCCTTACGCAAATTGCGTTTGCGTTTGGTGCTTTTTTTAGTCAAAATATGGCTATGATATGCGCTATGTCTTTTTATTTTTCCGCTTGCCGTAACGCGGAAACGTTTTTTCGCTCCGCGATTGGATTTCATTTTTGGCATTCTATCAACCCCTTTCTTACTTTAATGTCATTACCATGGTCATGTTGCGACCTTCAAATTTAATACCGCTTTCCACCTTGGCAATATCATCCAACATTTCAATGATTTTTTGCAACAGTTGTTCTCCGAATTCCTTATGCGCTAATTCCCGGCCTCTAAAATGAACGGTAAATTTAACTTTGTTTTTGTTCATTAAAAAGTTACGCGCATGTTTAACTTTGTATTCCAGATCATGCGCTTCGGTTTTGGGACGCATGCGAATTTCTTTTACGACAACCGTGTGCTGTTTTTTCTTGCTTAATTTTTCTTTTTTGCTTTTTTCATAGGCATATTTGCCAAAATCCATAATTTTACAAACCGGCGGTTTGGCCTGAGGTGCGATTTCGACCAGATCTAATCCGGCTTTTAGCGCTTCGTCCAACGCCTGTTTGATGGGAACTATTCCGACTTGCTTTCCGTCGGCGCCAATCAACCGAACTTCTTCGGCGCGTATGGCTTCATTAATCCGGGTTTTATCTGATGAGCTGCTAATCGAACCCGTCCTCCTAAATTAATACTACTTATCTTGTTTTATTTCTTTGTGTAATCTTTCGATAATTTGCTCTATCGCCATGCCCCCCAAATCACCTTCGCCTTTGTGTCGCACCGAAACGTTACCGTTCTCGACCTCCTTATCTCCGATAATTAGCATGTAAGGAATTTTTTGCACTTCCGCTTCACGGATTTTAAAACCGATTTTTTCATTTCGCTTGTCAATTTCAACGCGCAAATTTGCTTCTCGCAAACGGTCGACAACCTTTTCGGCAAACTCAAAATGCCGATCGGCAATGGGAAGCACCATAATCTGTGCGGGGGCAAGCCATAACGGAAAATTGCCCGCATAATGTTCGATTAAAATTCCGAAAAACCGTTCAATCGAACCCAACAAAGCACGGTGAATAACAATCGGACGATAGTTTTGCCCGTCTTTATCCACAAAATTCAAATCAAACCGTTCGGGCAAATTGAAATCCACCTGAATGGTTGAGCATTGCCAACGACGTCCTAAAACGTCTTTGATTTTGATATCGATTTTCGGCCCGTAAAAGACGCCCTCACCGGGATCAATCTCGTAAGCCATGTCTTTTTCTTCCAAAGCATCACGCAAAGCATTTGTGGCATGATCCCAGCTTTCCACATCGCCAACAAATTTTTCGGGGCGGGTGGATAGATAAACTTCATATTCCGTAAAGCCGAACTTGCTCAATACTTTGGCATTTAATTCCAGTACGCGAATAATTTCCGCCCGTAACTGATTCGGATGACAAAAAATATGCGCATCGTCCTGAGTAAAGCCACGGACACGCATTAAACCGTGCAAAACACCGGAACGCTCATAACGATAAACGGTTCCCAATTCGGCAAATCGTAGCGGCAAATCGCGATAACTGCGAATTTTGGATTTGTAGATCATCATGTGGAACGGACAGTTCATCGGCTTTAGTTGATATTCCACATCGTCAACGACCATCGTACCGAACATATTTTCACGATAAAAATTGGCGTGACCGCTGATTTCCCAAAGTTGAAACTTGGCAATATGCGGCGTAGTGACCAATTGATATCCGTTGCGCAATAATTCGTCCTTCATATATGTTTCAATGATATGACGAATCAAACTGCCTTTGGGATGCCATAATATCAAACCGCTACCAATTTCGTCCTGAATACTAAACAAATCGAGTTCACGTCCCAATTTACGATGGTCGCGTCGCTTGGCTTCTTCAATTCGATGCAAATGCGCTTTAAGCTGCTTTTTGTCCGGATAACTGGTCGCATAAATCCGTTGCAGCATTTTATTCTTTTCGTCACCGTGCCAATAAGCCCCCGCTACGGAAAGCAATTTAAAATGCTTACCCAAATATCCGGTAGAAGGTACATGAGGCCCGCGGCACAAATCGGTAAATTCCCCTTGTGTATAGGCGCTTAATTTTTCGTTTCGGTCGTTGATTTCGCGAATCAGCTCGACTTTCAGATTTTCATCCATTCTCCCGAAAAAGTCAATCGCCTCTTCAAAAGAAAACTCTTTACGCTCAATAGGCAAATTCTCGTCCACGATTTTGGCCATTTCGGCTTCGATAGCGGGAAAATCTTCCGGAGTCAGCGGACGATCCAGATCGATATCGTAATAAAAACCGTCTTCTATCGACGGCCCGATACCTAACTGAGCATCGGGAAACAACCGTTTTATCGCCTGTGCCATTAAATGAGCGGATGAATGCCAGAAAACATCACGACCTTCTTTATCCTTAAATGTCAAAATTTGCAATTCTCCGGATTCCGTTAACGGCTGGACTAAAGAAATAACCGCGCCGTTAAATTTTGCGGCAACCGCTTGTTTGGCCAAGCGACTGCTAATCCCTTTGGCAATTTCTAAAGGCGTAATACCCGCTTCAAATTCTTGCCGACTGCCATCCGGAAAGGTAATGGTAATTTTGGCCAAACCGATATCCTCGTAATCATTAAAAGTTAAATCCAGATAAAAGAAACCACGGGCTGTCCCGTGGCTTTTTGTGGGACGGGGGGGACTTGAACTCCCGACCTCTACGATGTCAACGTAGCGCTCTAACCAACTGAGCTACCGCCCCTTAAAAACGAATTTCAAATTTAAGTGATAAAATGAATAAAATCAATATCTATTTCAAAATCACGGAATAAATCTTTATTTCAAAAAAAAAGCCCTGAACAAATGTCAGGGCTTTGCAGTGGGGAGGGAAGGATTCGAACCTCCGAAGGCACTCGGCCGGCAGATTTACAGTCTGCTGCGTTTGACCGCTCCGCAACCTCCCCATTAAAAATGAGATGACAAATATAAGGAATTTGATAATTCTAAGTCAATAGGTAGACAAAAAAATTTCAAACTTTTTTTGTGTGCTTAAATAAGCATTTCGCACATGGGTTCCCGTTCCGGCGAAATTTGAGAGGGATCCAAATGTTTTGACCCGATCCCGTAAGCCCCAACAGATGTACGCACTTCTGCCGTTTTTCCCTTTTACGGGTCTATCGGTCAAAGTTATTTTGTTAAATTATGGTAGTCGGTTGGGGTAAATTGATGGACACGCGCATCATTTGGCACGAATGAATAATTCGATTAAAAGCGGAAAAGGATTTTATCTTAAAAAATTATGCCAACGAACTCTTGGTTATTTTAGCCGGAATGTGGATGGTTTTGCCAAGCCCCATTAATTTTTTGGTTTGCAAATAATACGCTTTAAGAAAAAGCCTTGGTACTTCAAAATAACGCAACTTTAAGTAAGTTAAACGTGCTTTGGTGGTCATGGTTTGTCTCCTGCATTTGTTTGGTTATTAAAAATATCGGCAGGATTTGATTTATTTTAATGTTTTTTGCATGAATGCACGTAAATCCATCAAAAAAATACGGTGGTGAGAAAAAAAGAAACAAATTACCAATCGTTCTGTTTTAAAAGGCAAAGAAAAAATTAGCGGGAGTGTGTGGGAGTCGAACCCACCCGTCCCAATTAGCGGGACACACGCGGCTTTGAAGGCCGGGGGGGCCACCGGGCCCCATGCACTCCCAAGGGAAAGCAAAGATACGAATTTAAGTGAATAAAACGCAATATTTGTTGGAAGGTATTTCATTTCTTTATTATCTTAAAAACGTTCAAACTTACCGGAGATATGCCATGCTAAAAAAATGTCTTTTGTCCGAAAATCAATTAAATAAACGGGTAGATCTTTCGCGTTTGCGCTTCGAAACAACAGCGGACATTCCTCCGCTCAAAACGGTTATCGGTCAGGAGCGCGCCGTCTCCTCCATTAATTTTGCACTCGGAATGGACCATTCGGGATACAACATTTTTGTTTCGGGTCATTACGGTAGCGGCCGCACGACCATTGTCATGGACTTGCTAAAAAGAATGGCTGCCAATGCTGAAACGCCCCCAGATTGTATTCTGGTTTACAATTTCGAAGCTCCGGACGAACCCATTTCCATTCAATTGCCTGCGGGTGAAGCCGTTGAATTTAAAGAACGTTTGCAAAAACTGATTACCAGCTTGCGCAAAGAATTGAAAAAATCATTCGAATCCAAACATTTCGATCAGGAAAAAACTAAACTAATCGATTCTTTCCAGCAAAAAAAGCAGGAATTACTAAATCAGTTGGAATTAGAGGCCAAAGCTTTGAATATCCAAATTCAAGCATCAAATGTGGGTTATGTTACGGTTCCCTTTAAGGACGGCAAGCCGCTTACGGCTGAGGATTTTCAGCGTTTACCCAAAGAAGAACAAGATACGATCAACAACAACATCAGCTATATTCAAAAGCGTATTCAATACGTATTACGCGAAATGAATATTTTGGATCGCAAATTAGCCGACAAGCTGGAGGAACTTACGCAAAAAACAGCACGATTTGTGGTTAACAATCATTTTGCGCACTTGCTGGAACTGTATCAACAATATGATGAAATTAAAAAATATCTGCAGCAGGCGGCCGAAGATATTACCAAAAATGTGGCCGCGTTTATCGGCAAGGAAGAAAACAGCCTGCCTGCCATTACACCACCTCCCATTCAGGTAGACAAATATCAGGTAAACGTTTTGATTGATAACGGCAAACAAAAAGGAGCACCCGTTGTTTTTGAATCCAATCCGTCTTATGCCAATTTGTTTGGCCGAATCGACAAAAAAGCTTATCAGGGATTTATTTACACGGATTACACATTGATTAAATCGGGTTCGCTTTTGCAGGCCAACGGGGGCTATTTGGTTCTGGAAATCGAACAGTTACTCAAACATCCCTTTGTTTACGAGGCTTTAAAACGTACGTTGCGTTCCGGCACATTAAAAATCGAAGATTTTTCGGAGCTGGTCGGTTTGGCCACGGCTACATCGCCGCGTCCGCAACCAATTCCCATCCGGCTAAAAGTCGTTTTAATCGGTCAGGCCTATTTTTACCGTTTGCTGTATAATTTGGATGAAGAATTTCAGAAAATTTTTAAAGTGCGCGCCGATTTTGATGTGGAAGTTAAAGAAACACCTAAAACGTTGCAGCAATATGTACAATTCATTAGCCGGGTCGTACACGAGGAACAACTGCTTCATTTCGATCAGCAAGGCGTAGCCGCCATTATCGAATACGCTTATCGTTTGGCAGACAACCAAAAAAAGCTATCGGTTCGTTTCGGTGAATTGGTTAAAACGATCCGCGAAGCTTCTTTTTGGGCACAACAAAAGCACCGTAAATTGGTTTCACGTCGGGATGTGGAAACGGCTATTGAAAACCGCATTTATCGCCATAACTTAATCGAAGAAAAAATACACGAAGCCATTACCGAACGCACCATTAACATCGACGTAAGCGGATTTAAGGTGGGACAAATTAACGGATTGGCCGTTTATGATTTGGGCGACCATGTTTTCGGACGACCTTCTCGGATTACCGTTAACACCTTTATCGGTTCGCGCGGCGTTATTAATATCGAACGGGAAGCAAAATTAAGCGGTAAAATTCACGATAAAGGCGTTTTGATTTTAAGCAGCTTTTTTTACCAGAAGTTCGGCCAAAACATGCCGCTTTCCTTCTCTGCTTCCATTACGTTCGAACAAAGTTACTCCGGCATCGACGGAGACAGTGCTTCGTCCGCCGAATTGTACGGGCTGATTTCATCGCTTTCCCAAGTTCCGATTAATCAGGGTATTGCCGTGACCGGTTCGGTTAATCAAAAAGGTGAAATTCAGGCCATCGGCGGCGTGAACGAAAAAATCGAAGGCTTTTTTAAAGTTTGCCAAAGCAAAGGACTTACCGGCGAACAGGGCGTTATTATTCCAAGAGCCAACGTAAAAAATCTGTTATTAAAATCGGAAATAGTAGAAGCGGTTCGCCAAGGGAAATTTCGCATTTGGGCTGTGGACAACATCGAGGACGGATTGTACATTTTAACAGGTAAAAAGTGCGGCAAACCGCATAAAGACGGAAGTTACACCAAAGATTCGATTTTTGAAAAGGTGCGGCAAAAATTATTCGATTTTGCCAAACAAACACAGGCTTTCCGACGGCAGATAGATCAGGCGACAAAAGCCGAAAACGGAAATGACGACGAGTAAGTCAAAAACCGTTTACGTAAATTAAGGAGAAAACATTATGGCCGACGCAATTGATTATAAAATTTACGGCGACGATATGCAAATAGTGGAAGTTGAGCTGGATCCCAACGAGGGCATTCAGGCCGAAGCCGGAGCCATGCTGTACATGGAAGACGGTATCGAAATGCAAACCACCACCGGTGGCGGTATTTTTAAAGGTTTAAAACGCGTAATTACCGGTGAAAGTTTTTTTATTACCAATTTTGTACACCATGGTCCGGGCAAAGGACACGTGGCCTTTGCTGCTCCCTATCCCGGCAAAATTATCCCCATCGATCTAACCAATTTCGGTGGCAGAATTTTATGCCAAAAAGATGCCTTTTTGTGCGCCGCCTTAGGCATTGAAATCGAAGTGGCGTTTACAAAACGTTTGGGTGCAGGATTATTTGGCGGAGAAGGATTTATTTTACAGGAACTTACCGGAGACGGCATGGCTTTTGTTCACGCCGGCGGTACTATTCTGGAACGGGACCTTGCCCCCGGAGAGCGGCTTCGCGTGGATACCGGATGTTTGGTGGCCATTGCTTCTACAGTTGAATATGATGTTCAGTTTGTAGGTGGATTTAAAAATGCACTGTTTGGCGGTGAAGGGATGTTTTTGGCGGTGTTGCGCGGCCCGGGTAAGGTGTATTTGCAAAGCTTACCGTTTTCGCGCATGGCCGATCGTATTTACGCTGCTGCTCGCTTTGAACAGAAAGGCGAACAAAAAGGCATTGGCGGTTTGGGTATTTTCGGAAATTTGATTAGTGGAGATTAACGAATTTTTCGGGAGTAAAAATCAAAGGAAAAAATTTAAAAAGCGGCCGGTTGACGAGTGGCGCCGCGCCAGCGGAGACGTCTCTAGGCACCGGCAAAACCCTCCCGCCCTTCGGGCACCCTCCCTCAAAAGGGAGGGCCTTTCTTACCCAGTGCATCGAATCACGAATATCCATTCAACAATTCAACAATTCAACCAATCAACTACTCAACTTTCCCCAGCCACTGATCTGCACGGAGGAATGAAAAAGGAAAAATGAAAAATGAAAAAGGAAAGGGCCAAAAGGCCGCCGGGCCGCAAACCGCCACAATCAAAAAGCCCCCCTTTAAGGGGGATCACAGGGGGTAAATCGTTGGAACAAACCACCAAAATTGCTCATAAGTCGGCACTATTTAGCACCATTAACTCTTAACCCTTACACCCTTAACCTTTTCCCCGAACACCGGACCACACCGAAGTAGCACCGAATACACCATTCAACAATTCAACGAATCAACGATTCAACTTTCCCCAGCCACTGATCTGCACGGAGGAATGAAAAAGGAAAAATGAAAAATGAAAAAGGAGAGTAGGAAAAGGCCGATGATGCCTCGATACGTCCCGATGAATCGGAACTACTCGGCAACCGGCTTCTCCTCCCAGGACCACAAACCGCCAAACTTAAAAACCCCCCTTTGAGGGGGGCTACGGGGGGGTAAACACTGCAACAAACCAGCAAAAAATCCCGATTATTGGCCTCTCGCAGATTCCGCAGATATTCGCAGAAAAAAATCTGCGCCAATCCGCGCGATCTGCGTGCAGAATGAAGCTGCCCCCTGAACCATTCAACGATTCAACCGATCAACTATTCAACTTTCTCGGCCACTGATCCACACAGGGGGAATGAAAAAGGAAAAATGAAAAACGAAAAAGGAAAGGGCCAAAAGGCCGCCGGTGCCTCGATACGTCCCGATGAATCGGAGCTACTCGGCAACCGGCTTCTCCTCCCAGGACCACAAACCGCCAAACTTAAAAGCCCCCCTTTGAGGGGGGCTACGGGGGGTAAACACTGCAACAAACCAGCAAAAAATCCCGATTATTGGCCTCTCGCAGATTCCGCAGATATTCGCAGAAAAAAATCTGCGCCAATCCGCGTGATCTGCTTGCAATATTGGTCAACAACGGCGCCCCATTCAACAATTCAACGAATCAACGATTCAACTTTCCCCAGCCACTGCTCTGCACGGAGGAATGAAAAAGGAAAAATGAAAAAAGAAAAAGGAAAGGGCCAAAAGGCCGCCGCAAATTGTTAAACTTCGCCGAGTACTACCAAAAAAAATCTTTGGGCGCAAATAAAAAGACAACTTTCTATTCATAACGCAGTGCATCCACCGGATTTACCTTTGCCGCCTTACGTGCCGGAAAATATCCGGCCAATAGTCCGATTACGGACAACATGGTAAGGGATAACAGTAATACATCAAACGAAAAGATAGGACGGGCCAAAAACTGCATTGTTTGGTCATTCGCCGGAAGCATCCACATAAGTTTAACCACAGCAGCAGAAATAAGAAGTCCGATAATACCTCCGCTAAAGGCAATTAAAAGCGACTCGAATACGAACTGAAAAACAATATCTCTGCGACGGGCGCCGATGGCTCGTTTAATGCCGATTTCTCGTGTACGTTCTTTAGCGACCACAAACATAATATTGGCCACCCCGACCCCAGCAATAATCAAAGTCATAGCGCCGGTTAAAGCCAAAAAGATATTAATACCGCCAAAAACTTTTTTCATGGTTTTTTCCGCTTCGGCCATATCCCAAATAGAAACGGCGCTTTCGTCGCGCGCATCAAAATGATATTCTCTGGCTAAAACCTTCCTCACTTCGGTAACGACAAAGCTGCTCCGATCCGGACGAACAGGCCGGACGAGAATTTGATTAATGTACGTATTGCCGTAAATACTGCGAAAGGTTGTAAAAGGGATGATGGCACGACGCGAATCGGGGCCGTTGTTCATACTTGTCTGTATTTTGTGGGGCATAATTCCGATTACGGTAAAGGGAACGCCGTCAATATCGACCTTTTGCCCCACAGCCTTACGCGAACCGAACAATTCGCGGGCAATTTCTTCACCTAAAAAAAGGACACGTCTTCGTTCTTGCAAATCCTTGTTGTTCACAAACCTGCTACCCGAAGCAGGAAACATTCGGCGTAAAAATTCAAATTCCGGGTACACGCCTTCCATGTACGTAGTGGCGATTTTACCGCCTACTTTTAGGCGTACTCTGCGCCCTAATTCCGGAATAGCAACCGCAACTTGCGGAATATTTTTGGCAATAATCCGGCTATCTTCCCTTTTTAAACGAATGCGTCTTCCGACAGGCAAGCCTTTGTATTTAAGCGTTGTTTGTCCGCCATACACATAAATAACCTGATCTCCTGCATTGATGAGCCCCAGGCGGACGCGGTAAGACAAGCCTTTGCCAAAAGCCATTAAAAGGGTAACCGCAATAATTCCCCAGCTTATGGCAATAGTAGTTAAAAATGCGCGCGTTTTTTGCGTTTTAATATCCTGTAAAAATTCTTTAAATAAAATAAAAACGTGCATGTTTCCCCCGCATACGGATTCAAAGACGCAGGCAATCGACCACATTCAACTTTGCGGCACGGCGGGCCGGAAAATATCCGGCCAAAAATCCGATGGCAGATAACAATAACGCTGCGGCTACGGCTACCCAAGTGGTTAATTGCGGTGTACCCGCCACATCTTTAAAACTCCGGAGCGGCAAGGCAGCAAAAATTTTAATAATAACCACGGCAAAAACAAAACCGACCGCCGCTCCGATTCCGATTATCAAAAATGCCTCTAACATAAATTGCAGCAAAATTTGCCGTTGTTTAGCACCTACCGTACGCCGGATGCCTATTTCATGCGTACGTTCCTGTACTACAACATACATTATATTCGCCAATCCAATTCCACCGACCAACAATGTAATCGCACCGATAATTCCCAGAAAAATATTGAAACCAAGCGCAAAATAATACACAAACTTATCCATTTCGGTAGTGTCCCAAATGGAAAGCGCCTCCCTATCCTTGGGATCAAATTTGAATTTCCTTCCTAACACCCTATAAATTTGCTGCTTTACCCAGGCGGACTGACGGGCGTCCTTAAGCTGATACACAAAATCGCTGATGTATTTTTCGCCAAAAATCGATTCATAGGTAGTAAGGGGAATAAAAACTCGGTCGGCATCCCGTTGGTTGTACGTTGAATTTTGAATCTTCTTTTTTAACACGCCGATTACTAAGAAAGGAATATCGTTAATGTAGACATATCGACCCACCGCAGGTTTGTCTTTACCGAATAAAAAATCGCGTAAATTATTTCCCAAAAAGGCAACACGCCGTTTTTGTTCCACGTCCAAATCGTTAATCCACCTTCCACCAGGTTGCCACCAAATGCTACGCATGGGGCCGTATTCCGGAATCACACCGGTAATATTGGGACGATTTATGCGATCTTTAACCCGAATAACACCGTGCCACTGGCTGAATTCCGGACTAATGTAACGAATTCCGCCCACTTCTCTGCGAATGAGTTCCACGTCATCGGATGTCATCGGCACCCAACGACCGATACCATATCCTTCAAAAGGAACGGTAGTACGTCCTGGCCAAACAATACAAATGCTCTCGCCCATTCCGTGCATACTTTTTTTTAATTGTTTTTTTGCCCCCGCACCGAAAGCCAACAACAAAATAACGGTTAAGGTACCCCAAATAATACCGAACAGTGTCATAACCGTACGCGATTTGTACTGCCGCAGATAGTAAAAAATTTCATGCAAGCTTTCTCGGATGTTGAGCATGGATTCGTTCTCTGTTTTAAATTTATTGAATTAAGCGAATTCCGATGAACGGTGCATTTGTTTGCGAAGCGCACTGCGCCAATGGTTATTCGATTTGCCGAATTTGCTTTTCCAGTACCCGGTCGCCTTCCTTTAAGCCGGAAAGAATTTCAATGTAAATGGCATCGCTTAATCCGGTTGCAATGTATTTTTCTTTTGCGCCCGATTCGCCCGCCGGAATGCGCACAAAAGCAGAATCGTGACGAAAAGTAACCACCCGCTCGGGCAAAGCCAGCACACTATCGCGCTGTGCGATAATAATATTGGCATTGGCTGAATACCCGGCTCGCAGCACGGCATCGCTTTTGTTATCAATTTGGATTTCCACGGGAAAAACGGTAGTATTATCCTGTTTTTTGGCCTTCAGGGAAATATGTATCACATGTCCGCTAATGAGTTTGCCAGGCAATGCCCCGATTTGAATTTTGCAAGGTAGGCCTTCTTTTATTTTCCCGACGTCAATTTCGTCGACCGTTCCTTTGAAAATGAGATGATCCATATTAGCCATGCGCAAAAGTGATGTTCCTGGTTGGTAAGAAGTTAACGGTACCACCGGGTCGCCCACGTTGACATTTTTCTCAAGAATATAACCGGTTAATGGCGCCTTAATTACGGTTTCGATTTCTTTGCCGGCGATTTTGGTTTTGCCCACTTCCAGCAACTGCAAATGTTCTTTCCGCATTCGGTATTTGAGCTCCGCCTCGCTGTATTGCCGTTGAATTTTTTCGAAATCTTGATCCGAAATCATTCCTTTTTCTTTTAATTTTCGGGAACGCTGCAACTCGCTAAATAATGTTTTCTTTTCGATCTCGGCCATTTCCACGTCGCGTTGCGCCTGTGCCAATTCAACGGGTGTGGGATCGGGTCGTACTTCAACCAAAGGCTGACCGGCACGAACAAAATCGCCCAAATGTACGTACAGTTTTCCAACCACGCCGGAAATTTTCGATTTGACCTCTATCTCGTTTAAAGGCTCGATTGAACCCACGGCTAATGCTTTTTCCACGATATTCTTGCGGACTACCTTCACGGTTGCCCGTTGCACTTTTTGCGGGCCGGATTTAAAAATCAACAACTTACCTGCCAATAATACCAGTAGCAAAACAATGGCCAGATAAATAATTCGTTTTTTTGTTTGACCTTGCATTATCGCAAACTCCTGACATGACAAATACATTTTCGATGTAAAAACATTTGCTTGGTCATACGTAAGAGAAATGTAAAAAGTTGCAAATAGGCTTAAAAGAATTCATGGCAACCGCAATCGCCCTAACGTAAATTAAGAGACAAAATATCGAAAACGGTCAAAATAACGCGCGTCATTGAATCGGAGAGATCTTTAAAATAGGAATGTGCAGCACCGACGAATTTTACGGAAAAACGAGGTTGTATTTTGGGGGCAAAAATTTATCAGTTGAATTTTGTGTTTTCTGCGCACAGGAGATAAAAATAGAATTTATGTCGGCCGAAAGACCGCAAGAGATTATTTTTTTGAAATCAAAACAAACTTCGCCGAATTATTCAACGGCCACCTTAACTTTGCTCCGAGCCACAAAAGCCGATTTGTAACCAAGGCGTTTGGCCAAATCGCGAGCGTTTTCCGCTTCGTTGCGATCTGTAAAATCGCCTACTCGAACCTTGTAAAAAGGAGCTTCGAAAATTAAATACACCTTTAACCCGTGCTTCTCAAAATCCTCACGGGCTTGAGTTTCGGCCATGGTTGCCGCCTGAATATCACGTCCGGCAAAAATCTGCACACGGAAACCGTCTACTTCCTTGTATTGCTTTAACGAATCCGGTATGGTCTGTTTGGTGGTAGCCGCAGAAAGGTTTTTTAAATAATCCGCTTGCTTGTGCAGCAAAGCAGATCGTTTTTGAATGGTAATATCATCATCTTCCAATGTCAGCGGATCAAACGATTCGTCATACTGACCAGAGGTCGCGGATTTGACTTCTTTCTTTTCCGTACCGCTTACCGGAGCCTGCGTCTTTTTGACGGAAGCACATCCGAAAAGCAGAGCAAACGACACAAAAGCTATGAAAACGCGCATAAGTTCAAACCTTTTCCAATGAATTTGCCTGTAACCAGCCGGTTTTGCCATCGTCTAATTTAATTTCCAACCAGCCATTATTACGCCTTAAAATTTCAACCTTGGTACCTTCGTGCACCATAAAAATTTGCGTTGCCTCTTTGCGAGGTTCCGAATAGACCGTAACCGTTGGTTTTAATATGACGCCGTAATTTAGGTTGTCCACATGGTTTATTTTATCAAAAAGAGTAATACCAAACAAGAGAAAAATAATCAGGGTAATAATAATTAGTCCTTTTCCGCGTTCTTTGTGCTTTTGCTTTTTCATATAAAGGTAAAAAGCCCATGAAAGTAAAAAGAGCCAGAAAAAAATAACCACCAAATAGGTCAGCAACCCCATGGAAAACAATCCCAAAAAATTTTGCCACCAAACGGTTAAAAAGAATTTTGGCGGTTTTTGTATTTTGTCGACCAACCGGTGTTCGAGCAGTTTTAAGTTTTCGTTCAAGGCTTCGTCATCCGGAATAAAGCGTTTGGCGCGTTCGTAATAAAGGCGCGCTAATCCCAACTTACCCATTTTAAAATATGCATTGCCCAGGTTGTAATACAACGCACCGCTCTCATAGCCTTTGTGTAAAATTTCCGAATAATCCCGGGCCGCCTTTTGGTAGTTCCCCTTTTGAAACGCTTTATTACCGTCGCGGAACAGTTGCTGCAGGTCGGAGGCAATCAAACTTCCGGCAAAAAAAACGGTGACTACCACAATTAAAATATGTATTTTTTTCATATCCACTTCTCTAATTTGGTTAAAACCTCTTTTGCCCGATCATAAAAGATCTGCAAATCCCGATCGCTCGCTTCCGCTTTGGCGAATTGACGGAAATCGGCTTCTTCCAAAACGTCAATGTATTCTTCCACAACCTGCGGATCAATTTTACGCTCCGATAAATGCTTGCGCACATTGGGCGTACTGAAATCGGTTAACTCCAAATTGAGTTTATCTCTTACGAATCCTTGTAAAGCAGCGCTAATCGCTTTGAAAAATTGTTCCTGGTTGCCCTTTTTGAGCGCTTCGTGCGCTTTGGATAACTGTTTAGCCGCCAGTTTGCCCGCTTTGCGATTGCGCACCAGTCGCTCGTCACTGCCCAGCCGGGCCTGATAATCGTTAAACAGCACAAAAAGAATAAACAGAATAAGTCCAAGCCCCATGAATCCCCAAAACGTAAACGAGCGGTAAGGACGAAAACCTATGCGCTGAAAATGGGTAAATTCTTTAATGTAACGGATATCCTGCCCGATCATCTTAACATATTCCTGACTAAAATTACCGCCAGGCGTGGCTACGGTTGTTTCGTTTACGGGCGCACCTGTAATGTGCAAAGTAATGGGTTTTGTTTTTACGGTAACGTATTTTGCGCTTTGCGGATTAAAATAAGTGAATGATAATGCGGGAATCGTATAATCGCCCGGAATTCGCGGGATCAAAATATATTCGGCTTTTTTGCTTCCGCGAATCACCTCGCCCAAATTATCAACCTGCGTATTGATTTTGGGATCGTATTTCTCGATTCCCGGCGGAACCTGCACATCGGGTAAATTTACCATTTTGATATTGCCTTTACCGCTAATTGTAACGTGCAAGGCAATGGCTTCGTTGGTTTTGGCCTTGGTTTTATCGACCGAAGCCGAAAGTGTGTATCGCCCCACTGCTCCGGAAAAATCGGCCGGTTGACCTTCTTTGGGCAAATCCATTACTTCGATCTTAATCGGCTTGCTGGTAATCGTTTTCTGCACCACATTGCCAAAGGGATCATCAAAAAAACTGTCGAAAATGCTGGTCGAACGCCTGTGCACCTGCGCTTCCACAACCACGGAAACCGGTTCGATGGTAAGCTGGCCGCTTTGGGTGGGAAAAAGCGCCACTTTGCGAATGGTGGCCACATTGTAGTTAAGGCCGTTTACAATTTCGTTCTCGATGGTCGGTTGGGAACGCATTTGAAAATCTTCGGCCCAAAATCCGGGGAACGAAGGCAGCTTCTGAAAATCGTACCCGCGCACATTTACGCGAAAATACAGTTTGTATTTTACGATAATTTCTTCGCCCACATAGGCTTTACGTTTGGAAACCACGGTTTTCAGGTAAATGCTTTGCCCTAAAATATCTTTGCTGGTGGTTTTTGGAGGCGTTTTTGTTTGTGCGTGAGCATTCGCCTTTTGCGAAGCGGCAGTAACCGTAATGGTAATGGCATTGCTTTGGTATTCTTTGCCTTTGTACGTTACCCGAGCCGGAGCAATAATAAGTTTTCCTTTTTTACGCGGTTGCAAATAATAAGCGAACACTTTAGAAGCCGACATGCGCCCGTTTATCCACTGGATGTTGGTCGAAGTGTTTGGCCCGGATAGTACGTAAAAATCTTTAAATGACGGCGGAATAGGATCAGGCAACGAAGTGGATTTGCCGGATATTTCGATGGAATACGAAAAATTTTCGTTTAAGCCGACCACATTTTTGTTGACATAAGAACGAATGTGGATATCCGCTGCCTGTACCCAAGTTACCGCAAAAACGATTAAAAGCGCAATGAGTGTTCGTCTGTTAGTTTTGCTCATTTTCATCCTTAAAAAACCGATTCTTTTTATTGGCAATTCAAAACGGAAAAACAGGAAACATCCGCGGGTGCCTTTAATACAACCCGGCCCGCAATTTTTAGCCGAACGTCCTGTTTCCGTTTACCAATTTTTGTCCATTTGTCTGCGACCAGCCGGTACGCGCATGTGTTCTTTTTTGAATTTTTTATTCTGTTCCTTTAATGCGCGTAAAATACGTTCGGCCTCTTTTTTGGTCATCTGTTTCTTTTTACCGTTTTGTTTTTGTTGCTGTTCCTTTTTTTGTCGTTCCTTTTCGGCTTGCCGTTGTTTTTGTTGTTTTTGCTTTTTTTGCTGCTGATTTTGATTTTGCTGCTGTTGCTGCCTTTGTTGCTGTTGCTGCTTTTTCTTTTCTTTTAATTTTTGTGCCAAGGCTTTAAGATACGGATCATCGGGAAAATGTTGCAAACCTTCTTGTACCACCTGAATTGCCTGCTGCAAATGTCCTTTAATGTACAAATCCGCACCCAAATTAAAAAATCCGCGCGCCGTTTGCGCACGGGCTAAGTTAACGAATATTGTCAAAAATAGAAAGAGTAATAAAAATCGCTTCATCATCACTTTTCGCCTAAAATGTCTACTACATCTTTAATACGTTTGATAAATCCCCCGAAGGCCGCAACCGTAGGATCTTTTTTCAATCCTTCCATCATCAGCCGATAGGCCGCCCTAAATTTGTGTTGGTCTACTAATTTTTCGGCCCGGGCCTTCAGCTTTTTGGCAAATTCCGAAGGTTGAATGGGTTTTTGTTTGTTCTGTCCGTTTTGCTGCCTTTTTTGCTTTTTGGCCATTTCTTTTAATTTGGCCCGCGCCAACTCCAAATTGTATTTGGCATCCCGATCGTTTGGATTGAGTTCCAGTGCTTTTTTGTACGCTTCGATGCTTTCTTTCAATTTATTTTGCTGAAAATAGGCATTGCCAATATTGTAAAACGCTTTTGCGCTCAATTGCAAATTTTTACTGCCTACCACCTTTTGATAAGCCTCGATGGCCTCTTTGTATTTTTTCATTTTGTAATAGGCGTCACCTTGGTCGAACAATGCAATTTCATTCAGCGGATCATCCAATAAAGCATCCTGATACGCAGCCAAAGCTTCTTCGTATTTACCTTGGGCAAATAGGTCGTTTCCTTTTTTTACCTTTCCACGAATGCTGTCGGGCAGCGCAAAACCGATCATCAGCAAAACGAGCACACTAATATTGATCCATCGCATACGCGCCTCCTTTGCGTGTGCGTACCGGCAGAAAGAATTCCGACAGCAGAAAAAGCAAGCCGATAAGCGCAAAAATCTGATATCGATCTTCGTATTGCGAAAACCGGCGTGCGCTTAGTTCTTTTTTCTCCATCTTATTAATTTCGTCATAAATTTTTTCCAACTCCGATTGTCCGCTGGTGGCCATGTAATACTTACCATTGGTCACAAAAGCGATTTTTTGCAAGGTAGCCATATCCAGCTTAGTGGTAACCACGTTACCGTTGCGGTCTTTCATAAACCCTACTTCGTTTCCGTTACGATCGTACACGGGAATGGGAACTCCTTGTGGCGAGCCTATTCCGATTGTGTAAATGATAATACCCTCTTTGGCCGCTTCTTTGGCAATTTTTACCGGATTGCCTTCGTGGTCTTCACCATCGGTAATCAAAATAAGCACCTTGTGTTTGCGATCTTTTTGGTCAAAGGCTTTCATGGCAACCTTAATGGCATCGCCAAGGGCCGTACCCTGAACGGGAATCAAATCAGTATCCATCATTTGCAAAAAGAGCTTTGCAGCACCGTAATCCAGAGTTAACGGGCAAACCAAATGCGCCATACCGGCAAAAGCCACTAAACCGATACGATCGCCTTTTAGCAAATCGATAAATCGGGCGATTTCATGCTTGGCCTTTTCCAATCGATTAGGCTTAATATCTTCGGCTTTCATGCTGTTGGAAACATCAAGGGCAATAACAATATCCACTCCCTTGCGCTTCACCTGCTCCAATTTGGTACCTATTTGTGGGTCGGCCAGGGCAATAACCAAAAAGACATAAGCCAAAATAAAAAGAACGTTTTTCCAGATAACCCGGCGCTTGTTGTACCCCGGAAGAATCCGCTTGATCAGTTCCAAATGCCCGAAGCGCTGCAATAACTTTTCTTTATGCCGATACACCAACACAAAAAAAAGAATTAAGAGCAAAACACCCCAAAGTCCGTTTAAAAACACAGGATATCTAAATCGAAGTACTTCCATAATAACCCGCTTCGTTAATCGTATAATCGTCTGCTATTCTTCCGCTCCCCTTCCGGCACAAAGGCCCACCGCAAAAGAGGACAAAAACACGCAAATGCCCGTTGCAATTCGGGCATCACGGAATTGTTTTAAAATAGGTATTGGCCAAAACCAGTTCCATTAACAACAAGACTACGGCCAAAGCGATAAAATACACAAAAAATTCTTCGTAGCGCGTGTACTCTTTTACCTCGATTTTGGTTTTTTCCATCTTACCTATTTCTTTGTAAATTTCGCGCAACTTTTGAGTGCTGGTAGCGCGGAAATATTTTCCTCCGGTAATGTGAGCGATTTTACGCAGCAAATCTTCGTCAATATCCACGCGCATGGGTACGTAACGCGTTCCCCAAAGCGGATCGTGTACGGGATACATAGCCGTACCACGGGTGCCCGTGCCAATGGTGTAAACGCGGATGCCAAAGGCTTTGGCCATACGTGCCGCCGTAATGGGATCGATTTCGCCGCGATTATTGCGCCCGTCCGTAAGCAGAATAATCACTTTGCTTTTTGCTTTGCTATCTTTCAAACGATTAATGGCCGTGGCCAGGCCCATGCCGATGGCTGTCCCGTCCCAGTCTTTGTCCGCCACTTTCATGTGATCGATAATGTTGTACAACACCCCGTAATCCAAAGTTAAAGGACACTGAGTAAAACTTTCACCGGCGAACACGACCAGACCGATGCGGTCGTTCTTGCGGCCTTTGATAAATTCTTTGGCCACCATTTTGGCCGCTTCGATACGGTTTTTGGGTTTAAAATCTTCGGCCAACATACTGGTAGAAACGTCCATTACCAAAACAATATCTATCCCTTCCGTGGTTACCTTTTCCTCCTTGGTTCCGGATTGAGGACGGGCCAAAGCAATAATTATCGCCATTACGGCCAGCAAGCGCAAAGCGAACAATGAGGGACGCAAGCGTTGTTTGAGACTCGGTTTAATCTTTTTTAACAAGCTCACGTCAGAATAAACAAGCTTGCCAGTAGCTTTGGCCCGGCCACGGAAATACCACCAAACCATAGGTGGCAAAACAAGCATCAATAGCAAATAATACGGATCGGCAAATCGAAACATTCGTCACCTTATTTCTTTTTCGATTTCAAACTATCGCTTTTGCTCGCTTTTTTCGTTTCCTTTTTAGGCTTTGGCTCGAGCAAATCTTCTTTTTTGGGAAAGAGTCGTTTTAAGGATTCGGCTTTAATGGTAACAACCGATTTAAGCAGCGGATTGCGCGCGTAAACGAATTTGTCGTTCTTCTTTTTACCGATTTCCAGCACAACCAAGCGTCCGTTCGGGGAGAACACTTCGATGCGTCCTACCGGATTAAGCAAACCGTACTGATTCAAATATCTGGGATGGTCGTTGACAAAAGAGGTTGCCTTTAAATTATTTAATGCCGATAAGATATTGGTAATCTTCCAATTTTTGGCCTTTTCTCCGGTGGACAAATGCCAATTACCGGAACTGTCTTTTTCAAAAATCATCAAATTACTCTGGTAGAGCAAATTAATACGCTTGGCCTTGGTACGATCGAACTCCGAAATCTTTTTGCTGCGAAAATCAAACAACTTCTTTTTAAACGGACGTACGAAAAACGTGTCCACCGTAAAAATATGCGGACGCACATCGTCTTTGCCGTATACTACCTTCCCATGGCGCGGTGACGAAAACGACACGCCCAGGCGCGCTTTTTCCTTACCGGCAAACAACTCGATGCGATACGCAGGATGGCTAAGGCCGTAACGCGAAAGATTTTTGGCCGATTCGGCAGCCACTGAATTGATGCGCCCGTATTCCAACTTATTTAAAACCGAATTGATTGTACTGTTCTCGCCTTTGGTTTGTAACGGTTCGGTAAGCTTCCAGTTTGCGCCGTCTTTGACAAAATGAAATTTACCGTAGGGATTCTTTAACGTAAACTCACGAATTTTGTCCTTTTCAAAATGCACCACCTTTTTATCACGCCAATCGAACAATGATTTACTGAGGCTGTTTTTCAGAGAACTGGCCACAATCACGATTTCGGAATCGTTTTGCGTGACAAACACATTGCCGCCCACAGGCGTATTGTCCCCAAGTTTCACTTCCACCTTGGGAATGCCCTTCCCCCAAAATCGCAGCGTAATGCATTGCCCGTCATTCAATCCGAATTTGGCCACATCTTGTTTTTGCGCCTTAAACGTCCGAATTTTTTTGATGTCTTTAATATTGTAAAGCAACGAATTTATAGGGGATTCGTCCGCATCGGTTTTTACAGGTTTTACGATTTCCCACGAACCGTTCTCTTTTTCGAATTCGAATATTTGTCCGTGGTTGTTAATTACGATATGGTTAATGCTGTCTTTTTTTACATGGAACAGTTTTTCTGCCCGAGCCTTTTCCTGCTCGCGTTTTTTACCCCCTTGAATTTCTCCCCAATAAACATAGGCGCCCAGGGCCAAGGCCACAATAAGCAGAATAATCGTATTTCGACGCATTTTTTATCTTTTCTCCTTTTTCCTGTCCGAACAAAAATTGTTTAGTTTGTCGAAAGCAAAAAAGTTAAATTAGGGGTGAAGCGGTAGCGGGCCGTCATGCTGAAATCACGTTTCAGACTTGCCCGTACCGAACTTCCCACACCCTTAAACTTCATCCTTTTTCACCTGTTTCTGCGGATGTAAATAACCGTTCCCAAAATAATAACCAACAACGGAATGGCAATGACCACCAAATAGAACAATCCCTTTACATCCGCCTGAGTCATGGTTAAACGACGATCCTGAATTTCCTTGGGACGGATGGAAATCAGATCTTCTTCTTCCGCCAGATAACTGATGGTATTCTGGAACAGATTGCTGTTTCCCTGATTCTTGAAATACCCGTTTTTAGCAAAATCGGAATCACCGAAAATAACCAACACCGTTTTCTTTTTACCGTGATTTTTTTGCACCACTACACCGATGGAAACAGGGCCCTTCAGGTCACGGCCTTCATCGAACTTGACCTTACCGGAGGCATAATCCTTCTCGGCCCAGCTATTGCGCGAGGTCTTCAGCAATTCCGTAATCCGGAATCCATCTTTGTCCTTCATCGGAGTTACCGAGCAGGCCAACGGATAGAATGTCATAATATTAAAATCTTTGGTAATGGGATTGTTATGATCGTAACTGGTAACCAGCGGCATACCAGGACCGGCACCGAACAATTGACCGACACCGCTTACATCGATGACCATGTCGTTGCCTATTTTTACCCGATATTTGGCGGCAAATCGAGCCACATCCGGCTGATGATCGGGATCGACCATCAAAAATACTTTGCCACCTTTGTCCAGATAAGCTTTAATGCTATCCAGCTCGCCCGGCAAAAAGTTAGATTTAGGTCCGGCAATAACCAGAGCCGTGCAGCTATCGGGAACGGATTTGCGCCGGGCTAAATTCAATTCTTTGACAATGTAATTTTCCTTTTTAATGGCTTCGGCAGCTTCTTTGTAGCCTTCCGGTGAACTGTCTTTAATGGAATGCTCTCCGTGACCCGTGAGAAAATAAATTACCTTATCCTTGTTACGCGTTACCTTGATGATGGCGTTGGTCAAATTGGATTCGGTCAGTTTTTTCACCAGTTCGCGTTTCGGCCCGCACTCAACGGCCAAAGTACCGTAACGACGAATGCCGTATTGCTTGGCAATTTCTGGGCGTTCGTCCGGATCGATAAATTGATATTTAAAATGAGACGACCGGTAGCGGTATTCATCCAGCAAATCTTTGGCATTTCGTTCTTCCGAAGATTTGTAAAAGGCAATTACTTTAACGTCTTTTTTCAAATTATCCAGCACCTTTTTCGTTTGATCGGACAAACTGTACAAATGAGAAGAAGTCCAATCCCACCGAAAATGGCGTCGTGTGGAAATAAAGGCCAACATGGCCACAATAGCCAGCACGACGATAATTTGTATAGTCGCATTCGAACCGTACTTTAACGAACGTTTCGATATTTCCTTATCGCGGTTTTTGTAAAAAACAAAAATAAAGTAACCGATTCCGAGCAAACCGACAATAAGCAGAATCCAATGGTATACCGCCCAAACCCGGTTAATGGAATACCAGATGAGTGCGGCAAACACAAATACGATTCCCGCAATTCCTATGATATTATCTGTCTTTTTCATTTTTCTTTGTTCTCCATTCTAATTTGTCACACTACCTTTCATCTGACCTCAGGCTCTCCATCGAACCGATTCGATCATCTTAACGGAAATATAAAGGCCGAAGAAACAAAACAGGATGTAATAGGCCAAATGGCTGGTATCGATGACACCCTGAGCGAAGTCTTCGAAATGATTGATGATGGAGATGTAATTTAGAATGGGTTTCAATGCCGGGCCGGCAAAATTGGCTCCCCAGCCAACCACCCATAACAGCAGCGAAAGTCCAAAGCCACCAATGGCGGCAATGATTTGATTTTCGGTGGTCGTAGAAATAAACAAGCCTACGGAAATAAATGCGCCTCCCAGCAAAATCAAACCGATGTATCCCGAAAGAACCGGTAAAAATTCAGGATTTCCGTAAATAAACAGCAAACCGTTAAAAATCATAGTCGGCACTAAAAGAACAATGTAAAAAGCCAAACCGGCCAAAAATTTACCGATAATAATTTGGGTGGGTGTAATTGGAGTGGTGTACAACAATTCCACCGTGCCCAAACGTTTTTCTTCCGAATACAAACGCATGGTAATTAATGGTAAAGTAAATAACGAAATAAGCGCAATATTCCAAAAATAGGGCCGGATGAGCATCAGGTTAACATTAAATTTTTGCGGTGCCATGCGGTATTGTTGCGAACGAATCATGTCCATAAAAATAGCCTGCACGAAGCTGGACAAATACAAATAAAAGAAAACACCCGTTAAAGCCGTAAATAGTGCCAAAATCACATAACCGATGGGTGAATAAAAATATGATTTGAATTCCTTCTGAAAAATTGCTAAAGTCGCTTTCATTTTTAGGCCACCTCCTCTTTTGTCGTGAGATGCAGGAAGATTTCTTCCAGAGTAAAGCGTTCGGTGGAAAGTTCCAGCAGGCCCAATCCGTTACCGACAATCGCTTTGGCCAAATCCTTGCGAATATCTTTCGGACTTTCGATAATAATTTCATGTACGTTGCCGTCCTGTTTGGCGAATTCCATGTTCTGAATATCGGCAACGGGTTGCAATGCTTCTTTGATGGTCTTGTCGGCGCCTTCCACTTGCAAAATAATACGTTGTACCCCGCGCAAGCGATTGGTTAAATTCTGCACGGTGTCCTCGGCCACCACGCGGCCCTCGTTAATAATAACCACCCGCTGACAAGTCTGCTCGATCTCCGGCAAAATATGCGACGAAAGAATAACCGTGTGTTCGCCGCTGAGGCCTTTAATCAGTTGACGAATTTCAATAATCTGCTTGGGGTCGAGCCCTACGGTCGGTTCGTCCAGAATAACGATTTTAGGATTATTCAACAAAGCCTGAGCCAAACCGACCCGTTGTTTGTACCCTTTGGAAAGTTTGCCGATAATACGGTTACGCACGTCGCCAAGATTGGTTTTTTCGATTACCGAATCCACTTCGTTTTTAATGTGGTTTTTTTCGACACCTTTTAACTTGCTGACAAAACCCAAATAATCCGTAACCACCATATCGGTGTACAAGGGCGGATTTTCGGGCAAATAACCGATTATTTTGCGAACTTCAAGGTTCTGCTCAAAGATATCATAACCGCCAACGGTTGCCGTTCCGCTGGTGGGCGGCATGTAGCAGGTTAAAATGCGCATGGTAGTGGTTTTACCGGCTGCATTCGGCCCCAACAGCCCCACCACTTCTCCTTTGTTCACGTGAAAAGTGACGTCTGAAATGGCGCGCTTTTCACCGTAGTAGCGTGTTAATCCTTTGACGTCGATCAATGTTCGTTCCTCCTACTTTGATCTATCACCATTTCAACGATTTTTACTTTTACATTTTGATTTTATTTGGATTTTTGCACCTCGCAAAGCTACACCTTTTCGTTTTCGGTTTGTGATTTTTTGCTTAGTGAATCCGCAGCCTTTAACGCTTCCGATACTTCTTGTGTTTCCGTTTCTTCCGGAATAAAAACAATTTTGGTTTGTTGGACAAAATCAACCGCTTCCCGTTTTATGCGTTCTGTTTCTTCCTGCGCAGGCACGTATTTGGCAAATTTGATCAAATCGCTTACAGTTAAAATATCTTTTAGCATATCGTACAAAGTTTTATCCTGCCGTACCTCTTGCGGTAAGTCCTTTAAAATTTCTCCGGTTGTTTGTTCCAGCGCCTTCATGTAATAGCGTCCTTCCAGATAGGCCCTGATAATTTCCGAGAGTTGACTAAAAAATTCCTTGTATTGCTGTTTATCCAACAAATCGCTCTCGTACAATTTGCGCAGTGCACGCAACGCAACTTCGTGCGCCGGAGGCGGAGGCGGCGGCGGGGTAAAAACATAGCCACGTTCCCGTTTGCGTTTCCACAATAAATAAAGCAAATAAAGCAAAGCGGCAACCAACAATACCAATACGGCCATGCGAATCCAAAAACGATAATTAAAAGGAACAGACAACGGTGGTTTGATGTCCTTAAGCGTATGTTTTTTTTCGCCTTTAAGCAAACTTTTTACGTAAATGGTAATGGCCGGTGCTTCGATGATGTGCGGTTTGCTGGCCGTATCCGACAAAAAATAGGCCAGCGGATAAGCGGGAATTTGGTAGCGTCCGGTATCGTAAACCGAAATCACATAATCGTACCGTTCGATGATGCGATCGCCCTTTTGCACGGGTTTGTGAAAATTGTAGGATTTGATTTCGAACATACCCAAATTAATGCCCGGGCCGGGCTGAATAATACGTACGTCTTTTCGGCGATCGATAATAATAGAATAGGTAATATGATCGCCAATGGTAATGGTGGCCGTATCGACCTGAGCTTTTACTTCGATAAGCGGTTTTTGCTCGGACCGGGCCAGAGCCAGGCCCCAAATTAAAACCGACCAAATAACAATTGCCTTAAAAATTCCCTTTTTCATTATTGAATCCGTTGATCGTAAATTTGAACGTTTTCCGCTTGCATTAATCGATTCGCCAATTCCTGATAGGCTTTTTGCTGCTTTTCGGCCAACAAATCCTGTGCCACCTGCTGACGGACTTCGCTAAACGGCCGGTAGCGTACGATTTTACCTTTTTTATTTCGTTCGGCATATTTGTCTTTGTTGGCTTTGTAATACAACCGTACTTCTTCGGGATCGATTTTTACCTTATCCTGCAATTCCTGCTGCAACAATTTATTGGCCATCAAAGACTTTTTGGCTTCGTAAACGCCTTCGATCACATCTTTGTCTTTATCTAATCCTTTTCGCTTGGCCGATTCGTAAAGCAAATCTTGCAAAACCAACTGCCGTAACAATTCCTTCTTTTTTTCTTTGGATTTGAATTGGTCCCGTAAATAAGGCGGCATTTTTTGAATTTCAAAATCCAGATCGCCCTGTGTTATCTTTCGTTTGCCAATGGTGGCCAAAACCGCGCCTGGTCTGTTTTTTTCGATTTGGCTGGTATCCAGCGCTGCTTCTTTTTCCATTACCCGCACCGCATCCTGCGAACGATCGAGACGCTCCAGACAGGAAACGATTTTTCGGCTGACTTCCTTTTGCAAATGACTTTGCGGAAACAAATATTTGACCTTAAAATAATACTCCAACGCCTTCTGGTAGTCGTTCAAACGATCGAAATAAATATTACCGATGGTGTAATAGGTATTGGCTTGGCGCTCGGGCCGAACAGAATAATCCTTAAGATATTGCAAATATTGATTAACCGCGGCTTGGTACAAACCGTTGGTGTAATAGGCGTTGGCCAAATTGAGGCACGCTTTTTCATTAATTACCGGTTCGCGTCTTTTTTGGCAGCTTGTAATCAACACCCCGGCAAAAAGCAAAACGATCAAAAGGCGACGCATTTTTTCTTCGAGCTCCCATTGGTTATTAATCGCAAATGCGCAACTTTACGCATTTGCGCTGGTCTTCATCTAAAGTGCCAGACGTCTGGCGCGCATTTTAAAGAATTTGTTAACCGGTTCCACATACGATTGATCGGTGAAAACGGTAATATGATCCACACCGATGGATTGAAACAGATTTTTTAGCCGTTTTTGCTGTTCCATTGCTTTTAAATGAAATTCATCGCGGATTTGTGCGCTGCTGGTATCGATGACCAGGGTTTCACCGGTTTCGGCATCTTCCAGCTCAATCATACCTGCTTCCGGTAAAGAAATTTCCCGCGGATCCGTAATGCTAATGGCAATGATATCGTGTTTTTTATTGGCAATTTGCAGAGGTTGCCTGAAATCTTCCGCCAGAAAATCGGAAATTAAAAAAGCGGTACTCTTGCGTTTAATTACGCGACTCAAAAATTCGAGTGCTTCCCCGATATCGGTGGTCGCTTCGCGCGGTTTGTAAAAAAGAATTTCGCGAATTACACGAAGTACATGGGTGCGCCCCTTACGCGGCGGAATGAATTTTTCAATACGATCGGAAAAAATAATCAGGCCCACTTTATCGTTGTTTTTAATGGCCGAAAAAGCCAGAACCGCAGAAAGCTCCGCAGCCACTTCCCGTTTGAATTGTTGGGCCGTACCGAAGTTTCCGCTGGAGCTGACATCTACCATGAGCATAACGGTAAGCTCCCGCTCTTCTTCGAAAATTTTTACGTACGGATGCCCCATACGCGCAGATACATTCCAATCGATCAAACGCACGTCGTCTCCGGGTTGGTATTCACGCACTTCGGCAAACTCCATACCCCGACCTTTGAACACCGAATGGTACTCACCGGAAAACACCTCGTTTACCACGCTCCGTGTGTTAATTTCGATTTGCTTGACTTTTTTTAGCAGCTCTTCGGGCAGGGCCTGGTTCTCTCTGGAGGCCACCATTTGTTTGCTGCTGCGTTCCAGTTCGCGCAAATGGCGAAAATACCAGATAATCGCCCCTAACAAAAGCAAAAAAGCAATTCCCAATGCGGGTAATATGAAGTGATTCATTGTAAACGATTCCCAGTTCCACGTACGTTATTCGTTAATCGGTATCCATGAATTCGTTTGAATTATTAAATGGTTAATAACGGCTATTTTTACGAGTTCGCCTTTTTACGGCACTTCCACGCGGTTCAATACTTTGCGAATCACGTCTTCACTAGTCATTTCTTCGGCTTCGGCTTCGTACGAAAGAATAACACGATGACGCAACACATCCATACCGATGGCACGCACATCTTCCGGAGTTACGTAACCGCGTCCTCGTAAAAAGGCATGTGCCTTGGCCGCCTGCGTCAAATAAATAGAAGCGCGCGGACTGGCACCATAATTGATCAATCCCTTTAATTCTTCCAAACCATAGGTTTGCGGATCGCGGGTGGCAAAAACAATATCCACCACATAGCGTTCGATTTTTTCATCCACATACACTTCTTTTACCACGTCGCGGGCACGCACTAATTCTTTGGGAGAAATAACCGCTTGGGGTTCGGCCATTTCTTTGCGCGTTTGGCGACGAATGATTTCCAACTCTTCTTCTTTAGACGGGTAACCGACGCTAAGCTTTAGCATAAACCGATCCACTTGCGCCTCGGGCAAAGGATAGGTTCCTTCTTGTTCGATCGGGTTTTGGGTTGCCAGAACCAAAAACGGATCTTCCAGCGCAAAGGTATTTTCACCGATGGTAACCTGCCGTTCCTGCATGGCTTCCAATAAGGCGCTTTGAACTTTGGCCGGGGAACGGTTAATTTCGTCCGCCAGAATCAGGTTGCTGAAAATCGGCCCTTTTTTAGTGGTAAATTTGCCGTCTTTTTGGTTGTAAATTAATGTTCCGATAAGGTCGGCAGGAAGTAAATCCGGCGTAAACTGAATGCGCTGAAATTTGGTTTGGATGGTTTGGGAAAGGGTTTTTACGGTGAGTGTTTTCGCCAGCCCGGGCACACCTTCAAGCAAAATATGTCCGTTTGAAAGCAGCCCGATAAGCAGACGTTCAATCATATAGGTTTGCCCTACAATTACCTTACTCACTTCCGAAAGAATTTTTTCGACAAAGGCGCTCTCCTGAGCAATCTTCTCGTTAATCGCTTTAATATCGGGATGCATCATTCCTCCTATTTCAATTTTGCGCTTCCGAATGCTAAAAACGTGTTGCGGTATCTTGTGTCAAAAAAATTCAAAGAACATACGACCTGAAGATACCATAAATATTTAAGCCTGTTGGCCGGAATTATTCTTTTTATTCATTTCATTCAAAATAAGTTCCACCGAATCCATAAAAAGGAGCAATTCGCTTTCGCTAATCGGTTCACCGGCAAATTTCACCAATTCCCCGCGTTTAAAAAAGTCTTCCAATTTAGTGATCAAATCGGCACCTATGCCATTTGCTTGCAAAACAATTTTGATTTCGTGAAACTCGCTACCCGAAGGAATGCCAAATCGTTCCTGCAAATAGCGATTAAATGTGTGTTGCAATATTGTAAATCGTTTTTCCGGCAAATCGCTACTTAATCGAACGTTATTTTTTAGTTCTTTCAAATACGATTCTTCCGTGGTTAACGATTCTTCCTCCTCCGCCGGCGGTTCTTTGCGTTTTTGAAAATAACGGGCCAGCGAAAATAGAATGACAAATAAAAACAAGAGAATCAAACCGATAACCAGGAGTTTGCCTGGGTCAAGCCCTTTGTTCGGCTGCTCGACCGGTTCGACAATTTTGACGGGCAATCGTTCGGAAAGAAGACGGCCTGTTTGTTTGCTTACCGTATCTTCGTATTTAATGGTAATGCCGTCAATATAAGCCATTCCCATGTCCAAAGGTGTAAAATAAAAGGTGATTTTTTTAACCGAATGAGGCTTGTTGTTTTTATCCAAATAAAAACGATTGGCCGAGCCGCTGCCGCGCAATTTTAAATTGGTCAGCACCGGATCGCTGATTTTAAGAATATGGTAACGATTCAGCTCGCCCTGCCAGGACAATTCCACATAATAGACAACTTCTTTATTTAACGGCACAACGTCTTTGGCCAAATAAGTGCGCAATTGAATTTCGCAGTTCAACGAATCTGCCGGAGCTTGAGTTTGCTGCCCGAAGGCAACGGCCAAAAGTACAAAACTTAATCCGAGCGCCTTTACAATGCGTTTCATAGTCATTTTCCTTTTATCGTGGTATGCATTGGAAAATCACGTCACAATTCCAATAACGGGTTGGCAATCCGTTGCCCGTATTGGTAAAACCGATTTACCGAAAATCCGCAATAAAAAGACGTGGCTATTTTTTGGCCGACACGGCTTTGGGGCTTGTTTTACTCGAGTCTTTTAAAAAGGGCAATTGATTCAAATCCTTGCCCAAATTTTTAAGTTCGTATTGGGCATCATCGGCCAATTCGTGTTTGGGGTATTTTTGAATGAATTCGGTGTAATACTTTTTAGCCTGATCGTATTTTTTCAGATCGTTGGCGTAAATAAACCCGAGCATAAATAAGGATTCGGGGGCACGTTTCCCGTCGGGATACTCGGCAATAATTTTTTTGTAGAAGTCCAAAGCTTGGTTGATTTGATGTTTGGAATAGGCTTCTTTGGCTTTTTCATAATATTGTTCTTCGGAAAGTTTTTTAGAACACGCCAGAGCTAAAAGTGAAATGACAATTAAACCCAACAAGCCTAATAAGGCACTTTTCTTAATCATAACCACATACTCCTCCAAATTAATCCAAATAAAAAGAAATGCTGCTCCGAATAAATTCATGAATTTAAAAGATCTATCGCTTTAAATCAAATTTGTCGACCGAACAGTACCTCCTATTTTGAATTTAAAGATTTTATTTAACCGATTTAATCCGAAAAAGTTTCCTTTATTTTGTCCAAGATTTTACTTTTTAGGCGAAATAAATTCTTTTGCAAACCGAACGAAATTTATTTTCTTTATTTTAGGTTTGATAAAAAGGACGAGACATATTTGAACTCTTTTTTCACTATTTTTCAAGTTCGTAAGGATCGGAATGGTTAATTGGTTGAATCGTTGAATGGTTATTCGTGATTCGGTGCCTTTCGGTGTGCTTCGGTGGCCGGGGAAAGGGTTAAGGGTGTAAGGGTTAAGGGGAAGCAGTGCCAATTTGTGTGGATCAGTGGCTGGAAAAGTTGAATGGTTAATTGGTTGAATCGTTGAATGGCGTATTCGGTGCTTCTTCGGTAGGGCTCGGTGGCCGGGGAAAGGGTTAAGGGTGTAAGGGTTAAGGGGAAGCAGTGCCAATTTGTGTGGATCAGTGGCTGGAAAAGTTGAATGGTTGATTGGTTGAATTGTTGAATGGTTGTTTGTGCTCAGGGCTTTTCTTTGGTATTATTCAGGGTAGCGTGGTAATTTGTTGCAACGTTTACCCCCCGTAGCCCCCCTCAAAGGTGGGCACTTTGCGTGTGGCGGTTTGTGGCCCTGCGGGGAGAAGCCGGTTGCCGAGTAGTCCCGATTCATCGGGACGTATCGAGGCACCGGCGGCCTTTTTCCCCTCTCCTTTTTCTTTTTTCCTTTTTCCTTTATCATTCTTCCTGTGCAGATCAGTGGCCGGGGAAAGTTGAATGGTTTATTGGTTGAATTGTTGAATGGTTATTTGTTATTCGGTGCTTCTTCGGTGGGACTCGGTGGCCGGGGAAAGGGTTAAGGGAGATCAGTGCCAATCTGTGTGGATCAGTGGCCCAAATTCGTAATTCGTAATTTTTAATTCGTAATTCTCCATAGCGCGGCGCCACCTGGCAACCGGCGGACTTTTTTCTTTCCCTTTAAGCCCGCCATCGGCGACCAATTTTAATTTGTAATTCGTCTTTTATGGAATATTATCGGATCAGGTCCTGCTCTTTTTGTACGCGGAACATGTGCCCGTACAATTCTTTTTGTTTGATTAATTCGCTGTGACTTCCCTGCTCTGCTAATCTACCATTTTGCAACACAAAAATCCGGTCGTATTTTTCCATGCCGATCAGCCGGTGGGTAATGTTGATGATCGTGTGCGTACGGTAGCGTTCGAACAAATTGTGCAGTACCCGTTGCTCGGTTTGCG
>Ga0256914_1000397_pt1 | contig 42890 bp, 39 predicted proteins | sample HulkmetaG_FD_191571 | JGI IMG/M metagenome (GOLD analysis project Ga0256914, IMG submission 191571) | Hydrothermal chimney microbial communities from Main Endeavour vent field at the Juan de Fuca Ridge, Pacific Ocean - Hulk | ecosystem: Environmental > Aquatic > Marine > Hydrothermal vents ... | reverse complement strand
AGTAACGAACCCCAACAATACGGCATCGACACCCGCCGCTCGGGCCATTGCAACCGGCTCATCGGGAATCGGACCATCACTACCACTTTCCAACCGTGGGGATTCCCGGACCTCAAACACTCCCTCCTTACGAAGCTCGGTAGCCATCAATCTCGCCAAGGCGAGGCCTGCATTAGGATGAACCGTAAGATTCCGGAACGGGATGACGAGCACGCTCATCTGTCGCTGAGGAGACGGAGAGTCACTGATATAATCCCGCTCCAAATGGGAACCGGTAGAACAGCCGATCATCCCAAACAGCACAATCCCGAGCAGAGAAAGAGGAAAAAGAATGATTCGAAGATCCTTCTTTAGCATCCCGATCATGCTCCGCCTCCTGTTTCCTTACCCTCCGCAACCTCTCCGGACATGGTCGGCTGTGATCCGGGCATCTCTAAAGATTGTTCCACACAACGCAGATCATTGGAGGTCATCATCCCCAATTCCTTCGCCAACAGATCAACCATCCGCTGCGCGACCTGATTGAGGCTCTCCCGACGAAACAACCCCTTTCCGCTAACGCTGCGGCTAGCCGCCCAAACCACCTTTCCATCACAGCTACGAACGAGACGAACACTCAGTCCCACCACCGGTTCCTCACGCAAACCATGTTGATAATGAAACTCCGTCACGCTGCCCAACAACGCTGCATCCGCGCCTAGTTTATGGGCCAGCTGCTGAATCTCTGGCATTGTGGATGGAAGCTTCTCACTATTAACATCTTTGTCTGCGCCACCCGGCACCCATTTGGGTTCCTCCCGGATATTGAATGATTTCTGCCGATAGAGCGCTGTGGCCATCAACCGGGTCAATATCTCCCCGGCATTGGGATGCTCACTCAGGTTTTCAAACGGGAGCACCGCTATCAGTGGGGCATGGGGGGAAAGTACGCGGGATTGTAGATCATCTCTTTCAAGCCCTCGATTAACCCCACATGCGGAGAGAAAAGGGAGAAGCGCCAACACCAACCAGAATGAATTGAAACGCTTACCACCACGTTTTATTTCCATCATCACTCTTTTATCCTTTGTCATAATTTAGTAACCAGCGGCCTTAACAGGCTGAAAAAAATCATCGCGCGACACCGCCCAGCACCAAAAACGGTTTCAGAATATTCATTACCCGGCTAATAAACCCCGCTCTTTCTTCACGGAAATCCCACTCTCCATCCCCGGATCAACCGAGCGACTCCCGTTTGCATCCGGCGGCATTTCCTGACTCGAAGCTTGTCAACAGCCTGTCAACACTCCCTGTAGCTGGAAAAGGTCGCCCTTTCCTCAACATTTCTATCAAAAACGCCACAAAAGGTATCCACCCGCACGGGAGTACCGGGCATACTCGCCACGATAAGGGCCAGCACTGTGAATGAACTTCAAACCCGCTTCGAATCCAAGCCAGGGCTCATAGGCCAGCGTGGCAGCCACATAGGGTCCCCCGGCATCATTCCTCGGATCGTAGCGGACTCCCGCACCTGCATCGTAGCGCAAATAATCGCTCAACCGGTCGAACCAAAGAACGTCCACAGTATGCACCTGTCGGGACACCACAGGCAGCGGATGGTAAGCCACCCCTGCTTGGTACCTCGTATCCACCGAGGTTCGCTCTTCCAGATCCAACTGATAACCAATGCTTAAACGAGGTGCCACCTCCTGCAGCAACAGGCGCATCCCGAGCATGATTCCATAGCTGGCCGCGACGCTGTTGTCATCCTTGACCCCATAATTTCGCACCGAAGCCGAGATATAGGTGGAAAGAGCCTCTTCGACAGGTCGCCGCCAACCATCTTTCGCTGGCCGTTCCCAACCCACTGTCAACCGGTCAACAGTACCTCCATCAACGACACCCTCCACATACTCCCACGCAGGAGCGTGATAGTCGGCATCCACCCAGATCCTCGCCAGATCCAATCGCTGCGAATATTCGGCCCTGAATCCCACTGCATTCTCATTGCCACCGGAAACAGAGAAACGAGCCTTGGCCGCCCAATCGAAATACCGTTGCACAAATAATTGAAAATAATCCCTCTCACCCCGAAAAGGACCAAGCGCACCCTCTATACGGCGCAGCTCGTTGTCGCGTATCGAGCGATGCTCATAGAGAAAACCCAGCTGAGTCCGATCTCCCAACGGGCTCTCCCCGGACAACTGTTTGATGTATTGCCAATCGGCGTCATGCAGCTGCTGCCAATCCATGTCCAGGCGCACCCGGGGACCATACTCATACAACAGACCTGCCTTGGCAGAAATCCCCGGAGCATCCCGGTACCCCATCTCCAGCGCCTGATTGTAATAGGCCACTGCTTGCTGCCATTGCCCAAGACGGGCCTCAATCGCGGCCATATCCGGCAACAATTCTGCTTTGTCGGGATATTGCTCGTGAAGGTCAGCCAGCTTGCGGCGCGCTGCAAACAGTTCCCCGGAATCAGCCAGCCAAAGAGCCTTCAAACGCGCCAACCGCAATGCCGTTGCTTCACGTTGCCGAGGCGGATGTGTCTGCTTTGCCGGCTTCAATGCCTCTTCAGGTCGAGAGATCAGCTCCACAGAAATGTGAGTCTCATCCTCCGCCTTCACTTGAAACTGGACACTTCGAGCGGCATGAAACAGCAAACTGTCATAACCAATGGTACCCCAATCGATCCATCCATCAGTTCGGGTATTGATATCATCGATCAACGAAGGAGGCAGCGCCCTGGAAAAACGCAGCACCAACTCTCTTCCGTCTATGTCGTGCAATACGCTTACCGGTTCATTCCATACGAAAATCAACCGCAACCGATCATCATGCGGTTCAATCTGCAATTTAACGTTCCCTTCGGCATTAAGTAACTGAAAGGGGAACAGCATCACCACCAATATGAGCACCCGCTGCAGCTGCATCATATCGACCCCCTCTCCACAGCCAGAACTTCACCTGCCTGATCGACGTCCCCAATTTCCAGCAGTACCGTAGCGAAGTCAGCTCTCAGCTCCTGATTCTCTGGGTACGCATTCATCAGCTCTCGGAACGCCAGCAATGCCCTATCATGCTCCCCAACCCGGTATAGACTCTGGGCTCGTACGACGCCCTTGCGCAAATCCAGCTCCGACTCCTCATCCAACATACGGATCACGCGCCGATAATGGGGAATCGCCAATAGCGTTTTGTTTCTTTGAGTTAACAGCTCCGCATAAAAATAGTTGGCTTCAAAATCGCCTTCGCTATACCTAAGGTAACGGCCGAGCATTTCATAGGCGTCATCCCATCGCTCTTCCTGATAAGCAAGCAACCCTAGTCGACGCAACATCTCCGGATCATCAGGCGCAAATTTCAGCAAACGCCGGCTAGCCTCCAGCGCCAAATCGGTAAATCCGACCTGATCCGCCCGACGAATGTAACGTCGCAACTGTTCTGCATCGTGACTCTCCGCTATAGCTCGGGTCAGCACCAACCGCAGGCGGGGATAGTCTTCCTCTCGTTGCAGGATATCCATCTGGAATTCCACCGGTTCACCACTATAGCCAAGCGCGACCAGATCCCGCTGCCCCATTTTGAGCACCTGTTCTGTGGCACCGATATCCAGCAAACGTTCCAGCCATGCCAACCGTTCTTCTCCCTCAGCCCTCCTTGCTCGTTCCTCCAGCCATTGCACCCCGAACGGCTCGGGGCGAGGTCCCCAGATATAAAGTAGCTGGCTGACATCGGCACTCTTTGCCGGCTCATTGGCGGCCAGGTCCATGAATATCCGTTCTGCAACCAGCTTGTCCCCCAACTCAAGAGCACGATAGGCCAGCTCCCGTTTCTCTCTCCCGTCCAAACCCGGCTCTCTTAACCTCTGACGCAACAAGGCAAGCAGCTCTTTCCTCCGACCCGCCTTCTTCAAGGCCGCCTCGTAACGGTATACAATCCCCTTGCGCTCTCGCTCCGCCAGATCGGAACGAGCCAGCTGCTGACGCCAGAAGGCAAGCAATTCCTCTTGGCGATTCTCTTTGCGCAGCAGTGATTCATAGCGGTAGGTAAAGGCCTCCCGCTCCTTGGGTGTTAGCCCTTCCCGTTCAATCTGCTCACGTAGATAAGTCAGTAATGTCTGCCAGCGGCCATTGTCGCGTAATGCTGCCTCATAACGCTCCCCAAATTCACGACGAAGCTGTTCATCCAAATCAGGGCGCTGCAGCTGCTGACGCAAGAAGGCCAGCCTCTTCTCCTCTCGCCCTAACTTGCGCAGCGTCTCTTCGTACCGGTAGCTAATCTCCCGTTTCGTTTTATTACTCAGATCGGTTCGAAGCAATTGCTGATCCCAGAAGGCAAACAGCTCCGCGTATCGCCCCGCACCAGCCAACGCCTGTTCGTAATAGACAGTCCACCTGCCCCCCCGATCACCATATCCCTGCAGATAGGTGAGGGCATCCTCGTACTGACCCAGATCCAAGAAAAGGCTTACGAGGAACTCCCTGGCCCGCAGGTTGAACGCATTGGGAAATTTCCGGGCCATGCGGCGAAGAAAATCGGCCGCCTCTACCATTTCTCCTTCGGCAGCCAGCAGATAAGCCAGATCGAGATAATCACTGGGTTTCGCCTCGTAGTCCTCAACGATTCGTTTGAGAACCTCGATCTGCTGGCGATAACGGCCCTCGGCATTGTAAAGCTGGGAGAGATGGCGCAGCGCATCCTCGGAAGGCTGTGCTTCAGCCCTCTTCTCCAGGCTACCCAGATAGTCGTGAGGACGCTGGGTCTGTTGATAATATTTGCTGAGTCGAAGCCGCGCCTCCAAATTATCCGGATTTTTCTCGACAAACCCTTCCATCAGTTCAACAGCCTTGCCCATTTCTCCGTAGATGAGATAAAGATCGGAAAGGGGCAGAACCACGTTGGCCGAGACATCCCCTTTGGCAAGCAAATTCTCATATTCTGCTCGCGCAGCTGTGTATTGTTGATTCTTGTAATGCATCAACGCCAATTCCGACGGACGCGGGTAAACCAGATAGCCTCCCAGCAATCCCAGTGCAACCACCAGCGCAACGATAGCATGCGCATTCCTCATTTAAGCCGTCTCCTGCCGGTAATCGATCCGGATCTGCACCACCTGATATCCCTCCACGGGCGGTAGTGCAAACCGTAACTCCTCTGTATCGTCCACATCTATTATCTGGTGCTCAATCTCGTTACCCTCGTGAAAAACCGTGAGCTGGTACTGGCCGGCTTGAGGAACCCTCCATGTCATCCGACCTGCTCCAAAACCGCGCGTCCTGAAGCCAAAGTAGCCAGGCTCTCGCTCCATTCCCCACACCTGCCAGTTTGAGGAAATCAAATAGGGAACAGTCGAACGCGGTTCGCCAGCAGTGTCTTCATAGTCGCGCAACGCGATAACCGCATTGGAAACCGATTTGTCCAGTGTCACGTAAAGGGAACCCTGATAGTGATACTGCCCCACTACTCCCTGAGAGCGTTGAAAATCAACTGCGGAAAACAGCGCCCGATCAAAACGCAGCGTCTGTAACGCGCCCCTTGCCCCAACTCGCCACTGCCGATCACCCGTTTTCTGGATTTGTGTACCGAAAAAACCCTCCACGATTGCCGCATAGTGGCTGGTGGTCAATGGAATAATCTGCTGGCTGCGAGCGTAATCCAGGTTTGCACGTACTGCATTGAGACTAGCAAGCTTCTCCCCTGAATACATGTGATAATAGATCCCCATCGGTTTGACACGGATGGGGGTCTCTGTATTCTTTAAAGTCCGAATCAGATGATGATAACCGAAAAACTGTTCAGACCACTGATCGGTATAGATATTTTCGTTACTGTTCGACGCATAGACCTGCAACTCCCCTCCAATCTGCTGACCCAATGGAGAAACCCACCCGTACGAGGGATATTTCCGATCCAGACGAGTATCGCCACCATTAATGTTATAAAGCCCTAGCTTGCGTGTAGCCGCAATAGCCGCAGGAAAAGGATTGGTATCCCCCGACCACTGATAGATCACTGCGCGCTTTTCTGGTGGAAGTAATGCATTGATAAAATTGACGGCACCTTCAATCTCCAGGTCGAGGCTGAATGGCTTTACCGCATAAGCGCGAGGTGTCACGTAACCCGTCTTATAATAATAGTCACTCTTCTCTCCGCTGGGTTCTCTGACCCTAAGTAACTTTGCTTTTCCTCCATCCCACGGCTTGGCATACAACTTGAGAAAGGGACGTTCCTTTTCAGGATCGCCATCGGCGAAGAAACTCCAGTCATAAGGGTGACTATAAGTGTGGACCCCTACCTCTACTTGCGGCAAAGCAAAAATCTCGCGGGCCACTTGCAAACTTCTGGGACTTCCGTGCCAAGCCGGATCAAGATCTCCGGCTATCGGTGCGACCGTGACCGGTAGTCCGGCATAGGCCTCAATAATCTCTCGCTTGACAATCTCCGCCGAGAGTATGCCTTTGTTTCGATAAGGGTGGATTTCGGTAAGGTTATTCCAACCATCACCGTCGATGTGACTGAAAAAGATACGCCGTCCCGCCAACGTGGTGGTATCCGGCTTGGGCAGATCGTCGGTGGCCAGGGCACGGCGGAAAAATTCAAAAGGGTTCAGATACCATTGAATCGTGTCAGTCGCCTCATTGTGGAAATAGGCATAGCCCGAGGCAACCCATCCCCCTTTCCGGGTAACCACCACCAGATCGGCATCCGTCGCCGGATCATTCGCCCGGCGCACCTTGAGATAGGAATCACCCTCGCCTTCCTTGACAATCAATCGCTCATACCCTGGTAACACTCCGCCCACCTTGCGCTCGAAATCCACTATCCGAGGATCCCGGAATATAACCTTCGTTCGATAGGTAAAAGGAACCCACTCGTTACCACTACGCAATCCCAGTCTTTCCCAAAAAAGATCAACCGCCCTCTCTTGCTCCACGGATACCCGGTCCGGGTCCGGCTCGCCAAAACCACCCACAACGACCAATCGTTTGCCATTGTCAAGAATTTCCCCGGCCCACTGGATGAAAGGACGAGGATCATCCATTTCCAGAGCCTCCCATACCAACACTCCTCGTAGATCCGGAATGCTCTCCACAGGAGGCAAAGGCCGATTGATATCGTGGTAACGAACCTTCAGCCCTAGATGATTGAGAGGCATTTCCGCAAGGCGATGAATCACCGTGAGCCTGGGCTCAGTGACCGACTTGCCGTCATACAGTGCCAGCACGGTTCGGGGAACGAGTTCCGCACATAGTGGTCGGAGTGGTACCACAAATCCCACGATGAGCAACCAGGAAATGAAGAGAGGCTTCGTCAGGGTCATCATAGTTGCGGTTCCGGGACGATGCGGTCCAGTGCCACCGTTGCCACATAGGGCTTAAAGCCATTGGCCCGCTGTACCCGATAAATGGCGGCGATCCCTTCCCGATCCTGTGGCTCCCAATAGTCCAGCGTGAACACCTCAAGCGAAGAATTGCGCCTCATCGCGTCTTTCAGATAGCGCAACTGCTGCTCGTAGAGCGCCTGCGGCACCCGCTTGTATGATTTGCTCTTGAAATCGTAGTCCGCATACACCGACTCTCCCAGCACGATATCGATATCCCTTGCTACCTGGGGGAGGATCTCATAGGCACGATTCAACATGATCTTGATACCGGGATAGTGCTTACGGATAGTCCTCACCAACCGGACCGCTGCTTTGCTCATTCCTTGATAGCGGTCGGGTTGCTGTTTCTCCAAATGCAACGGAGTATCAAGCGTATCAAGAAATACTCCATCAAAGCCTTGATGCAACAGGGCTGGAATCAGCTCATAAATAACTTGTTCAGTCCAGCGTCGCTTGCGGATATCGATACCGAAGCTTCCCTTCCAGTTGGGATTCTCCTCCAGTAATAATCCGCTGTCAGCCAACCCCCTGAAATGATGGCGATACTCTTCCGCCTCCCCCAGACTGAGATAACCCAGCAACGTCTTTCCACGCTCCGCCAAAGGTTCCAGTTCCGGGCGATGATCGCTATCGAGAACCAGCAGCGAATAGTCCCCGAAATCCTGTAACGATGCCTTATTCGAATAATAGGCCAACCACCGCCCCTCCCCTTTCCCATCGGCGTTCATCGCCCAGACGGAGGATTGCACGACAAAACACAGGATTGTTGAAATCAAAAGTCTGATAAACATTTCCCTGTAGTCACCGGAAGCAGGCCCGAAAGCATCTCTGTCGGACAAATAAAACCGGTTAGTTATTTTCTCTCGGACGCACATTCCTGCGGTGTCCCCTTGGTGCACTCGACGGCATCCTTCCGTTACTTTTGCACAGCACCAGACATCCCCCGGCGAAAAAACAGCAGATATTTTTTCTGCTGTGCTTTGTCAAACTGTCAGAGTAGCCTTTTTACTGAATATTAAAAGCCAATGCAGCATCGTCATTTTTTTGACGTCGCCATAATTCCGACGCCGATTGTTGTAATTATATTGTCGAAAAAGCTTTTTTTACAATTAGTTTTGTGTTTTTGATACCACATGACCTTCCTGATTTATAAGGAAATAGTTGTTTTCTGATTAACATCCCCTTCAATCTCCATAACAGTCAGGAAAATCAGCACTTTTTATACACATTCGAGCCGCTGGCCCGTTTTTCTTCTTTCTTTGCGGCGGAACCTTTATCCCCCCTGTTCACATATCCGTTTAATCTACTTCAACTCCTTGATTTAGCGATAAACGGTACAGACAGACATCACTCCTTACACGCAGAAACCGTCTTGATTTAACGAACGCTGCAACATGTCACGCCCGGCTTATTCACACAGTTATCCACAAATTGCGAAATTCAGCTCCTTTTGTTCCATAGCAACAAAAGGTTAATTCGATATTTGAACAATCATTGTTTTATATACGACGCAACTCTATACATTGCATATATTATCTTAACTTAAGCGTCGCGGTTTAGCGACATCCGATTTTCTCTTTCAACCGGTTTCATTACACTGGAGTCATGACTCATCCCCCGATTTTACGTATCGCAGTCCCCTCTCCGCTGCGCCGCTGCTTTGATTACCTGCCATTGGAGAGAAAAGGGACCCTACCGCAAGTGGGGGTTCGTATTCGGGTTCCGTTTGGAAAACGCACTGTCACCGGTATATTGCTGGCAAGGGTAGAGCGAAGCGAAGTGCCCCCGGAACGATTGAAGCCCATTATCGAAGTTCTGGACGAGAAACCATTGTTTCCCCCCGATCTCCTGGAGCTGCTCAACTGGGCAAGCCGATATTATCACCACCCAATCGGGGAGGTATTCTTGGGGAACTTGCCCCGGCCTTTACGTGAGGGCAAGCCCGCTACTCTCCCAAAGCAATTCTTATGGCGACTCACGGAGCAAGGGAAGGCTGTAAAGCCTGAACAGATATTACAAGCACCCCTTCAATCTGCATTGATCCAACTGCTGCACCGGGAAGAAGAACTCACTGCGGAGGCAATCGGGAAACAGTACGAAAACTGGCGACCGGCGATGAAACGGCTTCTGGAAAGAGGCTGGGTAGAACGCCTGGAGACCCCCTTCCGTCCGCTGGAATCTGAGACCTCCCCGCTTGAAAAAGAGAACCCACCATCGCTCAATCCCGCACAGCTGACCGCGGTAAACACTGTAATGAAAGCTGCAGGGAGTTTCTCCGTCTCCTTGCTTGACGGTGTGACAAGCAGTGGCAAGACAGAGGTCTATCTGCAGATCATCAAGCAAATCCTCTCCAGGGAAGAGCAGGCATTGGTGCTAGTACCGGAGATCGGTCTTACCCCACAACTGGTGGCTCGTTTCAGACAGCGCCTCGGCCGATCCATCGCCCTGATGCATTCCGGTCTCTCTTCCCAGGAACGACTAACCGCCTGGCTGAGCGCCCGGAACGGCGAAGCGGCAGTCATCATTGGTACCCGTTCTGCCCTGTTTGCACCGATGAAACGGCTGGGAATCATCATCGTTGATGAAGAACACGACAGTTCGTTGAAACAGCAAGAGGGGTTTCGCTACTCTGCCCGCGACCTGGCCATCGTCCGGGCCCGCAATACAAACATCCCAGTCGTGTTGGGCAGCGCCACCCCTTCCCTGGAGAGTCTGTACAACGCCTTGCGAGGACACTACCATCACCTCTCCCTGCCCAAACGGGCAGGAGGTGCACGACCTCCCCGGTTCCAGCTGGTAGATCTGCGCCGCCAGCCCCTGGAGGAGGGATTGTCTCCACAGCTACTTGCCACCATCGAGGAACATCTTCAGGCAAAAGGGCAGATTCTACTGTTTCTCAACCGACGCGGTTACGCGCCTACCCTGCTTTGCCACGAGTGCGGATGGGTAGGCCGGTGCCGGCGTTGTGACGCCCACCTCACCTTTCATCAGCAGGAACAGCGATTGCGTTGCCACCACTGTGGAGCAGAGCGGCCGGTGCAACGGCACTGTCCGGATTGCGGCAGCATCGATCTCCTCCCGCTGGGGACCGGAACCGAACGCGTTGAACAGCTGCTACTTGAGCGCTTTCCACACGTCGGCATCACCCGCCTCGATCGTGACACCACCCGCCGGAAAGGTAGCATGCAAAGCTTGCTGGAAGAGGTCAGAGAGGGTCGCACCCGCATCCTGATCGGCACGCAGATGCTCGCCAAGGGGCATCATTTTCCCAATGTCACTCTAGTAGGGGTTCTCGACACTGATCAGGGACTGTTCAGCCCCGATTTCCGGGCAGCTGAACGCATGAGCCAGCTCATCATCCAGGTGGCAGGACGTGCCGGAAGAGCGGATAAACCCGGCCTTGTATTAATCCAGACCCACCACCCAGAGCACCCCTTGTTGCAGCAATTGACAACCCGCGGCTACCATCATTTCGCCAAGACCGCGCTTGAAGAGCGCCGTCTGGCAGAACTTCCCCCCTACACTTTCATGGCCCTGCTCAGGGCAGAGGCACCCGCATCAGAGCAGGCGCTGGAATTTCTTCACCAGGCACAGGGATTGGCCCGCCCGCTTTGTCCGCAGGAGGTTGACCTGTTGGGGCCGGTACCTGCGCCGATGGAACGGCGGGCGGGACGATACCGAGCACAGCTGCTGCTGCAATCACCTAAACGTTCTTCCCTCCACCGACTCCTCGACCGCTGGATCCCCGAATTGGAAAAACTGAAGAGCGGCCGCAGGGTTCGCTGGTCCTTGGATGTGGATCCCATTGACCTGTTCTGATTGCTCCACGAATCGTCTGACCGTGATTGAGTTGTCCTCGCTGAGCGGGGATAATGATCGTTTCTGGCATTGAATTCGCAAAATCGATGAAACACCACCTACAACAACAGATTGCCGGCGCCGTTGCCACCCTGCAAAAGGAAAAGTTGCTCCCTGCAGAAATCCAGTTCGATATCCGTATCGAAAACAGCCGGGATCCCCGCCATGGCGACTACGCCTGCAACATTGCGCTGACCCTGGCGAAGGCTGCGGGCCGCAAACCGCGTGAACTGGCCGAGGCGCTGGTCTCTGCCCTTCCCGACTCTCCACTGGTGGAAAAGGTGGAAATTGCCGGACCAGGATTCATTAATTTCTTCATGACCGCCGCGGCGTTCCAAAACGTGGTGAAAGCGGTTCTCGAAGCAGGTGAGGCCTATGGTCGTTCCACCATCGGCAACGACAAAAAGGTGCAGGTGGAATTCGTCTCGGCCAACCCCACCGGCCCGCTGCATGTGGGACATGGGCGGGGTGCCGCCTATGGCGCCGCAGTCGCCGATCTGCTGGCTGCCGCCGGCTTCCAAGTACACCGGGAATATTATGTGAATGATGCCGGACGGCAGATGGATATCCTTGCCACCAGCGTCTGGCTGCGCTATCTGGAAAACTGTGGTGAGCAAATTGATTTTCCTTGCAACGGTTACCGGGGAGACTACATCCGGGAAATCGCCAGAAAACTCCAACAACGCTACGGAAACCATTTTTGCCGCAACACCATCGCACTGTTCGCCAACCTCCCTCCCGACGAACCCGCAGGAGGGGATAAGGAGAAGCATATCGACGCCCTCATTCAGTGCGCCCGGGAATCGTTGGGCAAGGATGATTACGAACGGATCTTCCAGGTTGCCCTGGATCACATCGTGAGCGACATCCGCCAGGATCTGGAGGAGTTCGGAGTGGTTTACGAGGAGTGGTTCTCCGAGCGCTCCCTAACCACCTCGGGTGCTGTACAGAAAGTGATCGATCAACTGAAGGAGGCTGGCCACCTTTACAAGAAAGGGGGAGCACTCTGGTTCCGCTCCTCTGCCTTCGGGGACGAAAAGGACCGAGTGGTGGTGCGTGAAAATGGTCAGCCCACCTATTTCGCATCAGACATCGCCTATCACGCGGACAAAATGGAGCGCGGCTTTGAAAGGGTGATCGACATCTGGGGCGCGGATCACCACGGCTATGTACCACGCATCCGAGCGGCCCTTCGTGCACTGGGATACGACGGCGAGCGGCTCGACGTCCTATTGGTCCAGTTTGCCATTCTCTACCGCAACGGCCAGCGTGTACAAATGTCAACCCGATCCGGTTCCTTTGTTACACTGCGGCAACTGCGGGAAGAGGTGGGCAACGACGCAGCCCGCTTTTTCTATGTGATGCGAAAATGTGAACAGCACATGGATTTCGATCTGGAGCTAGCCAAGTCCCAGAGTAATGACAATCCAGTCTACTACGTACAGTATGCTCACGCCCGTATCTGCAGCGTCATGCGCCAACTGGAGGAGAAACAGCTGAGCTATGACCAACCTGCCGGCTTCGCCCAGCTGCATCTGCTCACAGAGTCCCACGAAGAACGGCTGTTACGCAGTCTCACCCATTATCCAGAGATTGTGGAAACAGCGGCACTGAGTTATGAACCTCATCTGCTGACCCATTATTTGCGGGAGCTGGCTACCGATTTTCATACCTATTACAATGCCCACCAGTTTCTGGTGGAGAGTACAGGGCTGCGCGATGCGCGCCTCTCCCTGATTCTTGCGGTACGCCAGGTGATTGCCAACGGACTGGGACTGCTCGGGGTTTCTGCCCCGGATAGCATGTAAACGGAATGGCTAGACACGCCACGCCACGCAACAAGAAACAAGCGACAGCCCCTGGCTGGGCCTGGCTGTTGGCCGGCTTGGCGGTAGGATTGTTTGTCGCCTTTCTGGTCTACCTTCAGGGACAAAATGAGCCGACACACAAACTGACACCTATCCCGACACAAAACGAAACAGGCCCGGCGCAGCCGGTGCGACCGAGTGAGCCCGAGACAGAAAAGCCGTCTCCAAAACGCCGATTCGATTTCTATACCATTCTGCCGGAAATGGAGATCCCGGTCCCCGAGCCGGATCCTCCAAAACCGGCTTCAACCAGGACTACGCCTCACAACAGCCCCCCCTCGGTCAGAATGGAAAAGAAACCTGTCGAGCCGGGTAGCGCCTATGTATTGCAACTAGGCTCATTCCGCAATCGCACCGATGCCGATCGCCTGAAGGCGAAGATCGCCATGCTAGGCTTTGAACCCCATATTCAGACAGTGAACATCAACGGCAACAACTGGTATCGGGTGCGCGTCGGCCCTTATAGTAACTCGATCCGCATTGCGGAAGTGAGACACCGGTTGCACGAGACCGGCTTCGACGCCATCCTGCTGAAACTGAAGGAGTAACAACTTGTGGCCCTCTTGAACAGGAAATTGGTTACGAGCGGCATCCTTTTGCTGGCCATTGCTGGCAATGTGTTCGCCGACGCCGTATACATCAACGGCCAGCTTGCGCTATTCAGACCATCCGGTGCCACAGCAGGCTATACCGCCGTAGCGGCGGTGGGGATACCGGTTCCCGAACGCCGAGGAATGTTTCTGGAGGCAGAACTCGCCACTACGCTGGTGGATGCCAAGCGAAATGGGCAGAAGATGAACTATACAGGGCTGGGAGGATACGGGGTCTACCAGCGCATGATCGATGAACGGTTTGCTGTACATCTCAAAGCCGGGTTGCTCTATCAATACAGTGAAAGAGAGGAAAACGATCCGGAGAACGGTGCAGGAATCGTCTTTGCGCTCGGTGGAACCATCCACCAAAGCCGCGAACTGAGCTACCTTATCGAATTGTCTTCGGTGCAGGGAACCCTGGATCTCACCGCTCTCTCGCTAGGTATCCGCTACCGTTTCCGCTAAAGATTGTATGCCTCACCCGGTTATCGCCACCGGACAACAATCGCTGGCTTCGGCGGTCACTCAAGATAGGTATATCCCGATAACCCCTGTTCCAGCTCTCTCAAATACCGCTGACGCCTTTCCCCTCCAATATCCGCAACGTCAAGCTTGCGCCGGTAGCTAGCCAGCAAGGCTTTGGCCTCAAACCCCACCTGTCCCAGCACTGCTCCAACATCGTCACCCTTTTCTATTGCCAGGAGCTGATAGTTCCCATCCTCTTGAAATACCACTTCGACCGTATTGGTCGTACCAAACAGATTGTGCATGTCTCCCAAGGTCTCCTGATAGGCACCTACCAGGAAAAAGCCAAGCCGATAGCATTCCCCCTCCCGAAGAACATGCAGTGGCAATGTGCTCTCCAATCCATTGCGTTGCACATAGAGATCGATCCTCCCGTCCGAATCGCAGGTGATATCCTGCAGAACAGCGCGGCGAGATGGTATTTCATCGAGCCGCTGTAGTGGCACAACCGGGAATACCTGATCGATGGCCCAGATGTCGGGCAGCGACTGGAACAACGACAGATTGCAAAAATATTTGTCGGCCAGCCTTTCATTCAATTCATCCAGCACGTCCCGGTGGGAGCGTGAACCACTGTCCAGACGGGCTTGGACAAGCCGGCAGATAGCAAAATAAAGTCGCTCGGCACGGGCCCACTGCTCAAGCGTGAGCAGACCGTGGGTATACATGGCCTTGGCTTCCGAGCGACCGTGCTGGGCATCATGATACGACTCCAGAAGAGAACGCTCACCCTCCCCTTCCTCTTGCAGCATGGCCAGATTCTGCGCCAGCGACTCGACAATCGCAGGTTCCCCTTCACACCGGGAGAGATCGGGCAACTCTTCAGGGATCCGTTCCACGGCAACCACATCGGTGATCAAAACGGCGTGATGGGCGGTAAGTGCTCGACCGGATTCAGTGATCACGTGGGGATGGGGCAGTCCCTGTTCTATGCAGATCCGGGAGAGCGCATGTACGATATTGTTGGCGTATTCCTGGATGGAGTAATTCATGGAGCAAAAACTACGTGTCCGGCCACCCTCGTAGTCCACCCCTAGTCCCCCGCCCACATCCACCATCTCAATGGGCACACCGAGGCGACGCAACTCGGCATAGTAACGCGCCCCTTCGTCAATACCGCGCTGAATATCGCGGATATTGGGGATCTGGGAACCCAGATGGAAGTGCATCAGCCGCAAGGCATCCACCATCGCCACGCTGCGCAACCTCTTCAGTACCTGCAGCAGCTGCGCAGCCGAAAGTCCGAACTTGGACTTCTCTCCGCCAGTATTCTGCCATTTTCCGCCACCAATGGAGGCCAATCGCACCCGTACTCCAAGCAGAGGCTCGATCCCCAACCGCTGAGCCTCTTCCAGCACCAGTTCCAATTCGGAAGGCTTTTCAATGACGATGTAGACCCGCTGCACCATCTGGCGACCAATCAGGGCCAGACGGATATATTCTCGGTCCTTGTAGCCATTACAAATCACAATGGCGTCGTCACGTGATACCGCCAGGATCGCCATCAACTCCGGCTTGCTCCCTGCTTCCAGACCAACCCCGTCCTCACCTGCGGCCAGAATCGCCTCCACTACACGGCGCTGTTGATTGACCTTGATGGGATAGACCGCCGTAAATCCGCCCCTGAAACCCTCCCCCTCCATCGCTGCGGTAAAGGCTTCGCGTAGAGTCCTCACCCGATGTTGAAGAATGTCGTCAAAGCGGAGCAGGACTGGCAGCGATACTCCTTCCTGTTCCAGCCTCACAGCCAAATCATGGAGATCGATCGCTCTATCCGATCCCCCCTCGGGATGGACAAGCAGATGTCCTTGCTTGCCTATATCGAAATATCCCCCCCCCCAATGGCGGATGTTGTATAACTCCCGGGCCTGTCGAATGGTCCACTCACCCATACTGATCCCGGAGAAAGTTCCACCGAAGGAAACAATCACATCGCCGTGATAACCGATAGAGGAGAAACATGGGGAGGCGGACTAACCCAGGGTACGCTGAATGTGGACCGCGGTGACATAGTCCATGGTATTGCGATGCAAGACAAACCAAGCGGAGAGCTGCTCCCTTACATACTCTCGCGCTGCCTCGTATTCACCCTCATCAAGTTGACTCTGGACCTCTTCAAGCTCCTTGAGCACCCGCTCGTGCTCAGCCTTGTGAACCTCCATGATCGGAAAAGCAGAACGCTCCATCATCCGCTCCTCCTCGGCAAAATGCTCTCGACTGTGCTTCATCAGTCTGGCAAACAGATCTCGGAACCTCGCTTCGGGAGCCGTTGACAATGCATTGAGCAAATCGACAAACTCGTGGTGCGCGTTATCGATGGCAGGCACTCCCACCACCAGCTCTTCCGTCCACTCTACCAGCGGCATCTTCCTCTCCCCAAAACAAGAAACAGAAAAACTCCTACCACCTTCCAGGTAGGGTTTAACCAACCATTTCGTAGTATATACCGATTCCAAGCCAGCCGGTCCATAACAACCTTTCAGTGAAATCAGCGGCTCTCGGTTGAATACCTTCCCGGCCGTGATTGCCTGAGACCGATGTTGGTCCTGCAAAACCCCGGTTGACCCACGGGATTCATATACCAAAACACACCTCGCATCCAACCCTCTGGCGATCCATTTAGCCTTGCAATACTCACGTTGCTGCGAGTAAGATGCTGCAAAAAAACAACCAATCGGGACGCTCTCCCAATGACACAATCAAAGCGGGTGTTTTCACCCTGGCTGCTGCCGTTGGCTGCACTTCTATTCTTTGTCAGCAACACCGTTGCCAGTGAACCGGCGATTCCCACCGACAAAGCGTTGCATGCCTCGTTTTCCTTGGTGATCAGCATGGCCGCCTACGACTTCTATCGCAAAAATACCTCACTCACCGACAATCAGGCCCGGCTGGCTGCCCTTGCCTCCACATTGGCCATCGGTGCTGCCAAGGAGATTAGCGATGAAGAATTCGACTGGGGTGACATGGCGGCCAATGGTCTCGGGGCCAGCGTCGGGATCATGATCCGGTTCTGACTGCCTCCAGCGCCCGGAGGAAAACCCGATTCTCTTCCGGCGCTCCCACTGTCACCCGCAGGCAATCACGCAACACCCCTCCCGTGGAGTCCAAATTCTTGATCAGAATGCGTCGATCGAGAAGTCTTTGAAAGATCACTCCCGCCTTTCCGTTGGGGGTGCGGAACAGGATGAAATTGGCACGGCTGGGAAAAGGTTGAATCCCCTCCATTGCCGCCAGCTCCTCCGCCAACCACTTCCGCTGGGTGCGGATTTGTGCCGCCTGAGTCTCCAGTCGTTCCCTGTTTCGCAAGGCGAATTCAGCGCTAGCCTGTGTTAAGGTATTGATGTTATAGGGCAACCGTACCTTATCGACTTCCCGAATCCAGGATTCGGCACCCGCCAACATCCCGAGCCGCAGCCCGGCGAGCCCCTGTTTAGAAAGGGTTCGCATCACCAGTAAATTGGGATACTCGCCGAGAGCATCCATGAAGCTGGCCTCCGCAAAGGCATGATAAGCTTCATCCACCACCACCACGCCAGGCGCTGCCTCGATGATTTGCCGCATCACCCGTTCATCGAACAGATTTCCGGTGGGATTGTTGGGATAGGCGAGAAAAATAACCGCTGGCCGATGCTGCTCTATCGACTCCAGCATGGCGGGACCATCCAGAGAAAAATCCTCCCGCAACGGAACCCCCACATACCTCATCCCCACGAACGTGGCGATCATCCGGTACATGACAAAGCCCGGTTCCGGGGCCATCACGCAACGCGACGAACCAGAAACCACCATCATGATCATCTGGATCAGCTCGTCGGACCCATTGCCCAGCAAGAGAGCGGCACCTTCAGGCACCCCCATCGCTTCGCGCAGGACCGGGATGAGTTTCCGTGCGCCCGGATCAGGATATCGATTCAACGTGACATCACGCAGAGCATCGAACCAGGCCTGCCGCAGCTCCCCTGGCCATGGCCAAGGATTCTCCATGGCATCCAGCTTGACAAACCCCGTGGCATCGGGAACCGAATAGGCTGTCAACTCCCGAATTTCTGGACGTATCAAGCGGGCAACCTGCTGTTCCACGTTCTCTTTACTCACTTGACCCGGTACTCTGCCGAACGGGCATGAGCGGAAAGCCCTTCACCCCGGGCGAGCGTCGAGGCTGTCAGACCCAGCACCGCCGCACCCTGCGGGGAACATTGGATAAGGCTGCTTCGCTTCTGGAAATCATACACCCCGAGAGGCGAAGAGAAACGAGCTGTCCTCGAGGTAGGCAGTACATGATTAGGCCCTGCACAGTAGTCACCGATAGCCTCCGCGGTATAGCGTCCCAGGAAGATGGCACCGGCATGCCGGATGCGGCGCGCCATCTCCAGCGGCTCCGCCACAGAGAGCTCCAGGTGTTCTGGAGCGACGTGATTGGCCACTGCCACCGCTTCATCCAGATCCCGTACCTGAATCAGAGCCCCCCGGCTGGTCAACGAGCGACGGATGATCTCCGCCCGTTCCATCTCCGGCAGCAATCGATCGATACTGGCCGCCACCTGGTCCAGGAACACCTTGTCAGGACTCACCAGGATCGCCTGGGCATCCTCGTCATGCTCCGCCTGAGAAAATAGGTCCATGGCGATCCAATCGGGGGGTGTCTCGCCATCACACACCACCAGAATCTCAGAAGGACCGGCGATCATGTCGATCCCCACACTGCCGAATACCATTCCCTTGGCAGTGGCCACATAGATATTTCCGGGGCCGACGATCTTGTCCACCTGGGGGATGGTTTCGGTCCCATAGGCAAGGGCTGCCACCGCTTGCGCTCCACCGATGGCAAAAACCCGGTCCACCCCTGCCACGGCAGCAGCAGCGAGCACTAGCTCATTGACCACCCCCTCCGGGGTAGGCACCACCATAACCAACTCCCCCACCCCGGCCACTTTGGCAGGAAGGGCGTTCATCAATACCGATGACGGATAGGCCGCTTTGCCGCCAGGAACATAGAGTCCCACCCGTTCCAACGGAGTAACCTGCTGCCCCAAAAGGGTCCCATCAGGTTCCCGATAACTCCAAGAGTCCTGAAGCTGGCGCATGTGATAGTCACGGATCCTCCTGGCAGCCAGCTTGAGTGCCTGGCATTGCTCCTCGGGAATATCACGCAGCGCCTGCTCCAACCGTGCGAGTGGTATTTCCAGTGCTGCCATGGAGTCCACTTCCAGCCGATCGAAACGGTTGGTATACTCGATCACCGCAGCATCCCCTCGTTCCCGAACCTGATGCAGGATCTCGCGTACCACCTGGTTGATGTTTTCATCGGAAACCCCTTCCCAGGCCAGCAACTGATCCAGCCGCTCCCAGAAATCGGGCTCCTCCGTAGTGAGATGTCTGATATCAACCATGGCTTGTCACCGCCTCTTCGATACACGCAATAAAATCGCCCACCATCCGGTGTTTCATCTTCATCGATGCCCGGTTGACAATCAGCCGCGAGCTGATATCAGCGATGTGTTCCTTGGGTTCCAGACCATTGGCCTGCAGAGTATTTCCAGTATCCACCACATCTACGATGCGATCTGCCAGCCCCACCAATGGCGCCAGCTCCATGGAACCATACAGTTTTATGATCTCCACTTGCTGCCCGTTACGAGCGAAATGGCGCCGGGTACTCTGCACAAATTTAGTTGCCACTCGCATGCGACCGGAAATGGGCCGTTCTTTCACAGGACCGGCAACCATCAGTTTGCAACGAGCGATTCGCAGATCCAGCGGTTCGTACAACCCCTCCCCCCCATGCTCCATCAGCACATCCTTGCCGGCCACTCCCAGATCGGCACCTCCATACTGCACATAAGTAGGCACGTCCGATGCGCGCACGATGATCAATCGGATATCGTCTCGATTAGTGGAAAGGATCAGCTTCCGGCTGCTTTCCGGATCCTCCAGCGGCCGGATACCGGCATGGGCAAGTAGCGGCAAAGTCTCCTTGAAAATGCGCCCTTTAGAGAGAGCGATGGTCAACGACTGCATTTCTTCAGATATCCCCTTCCGGCACCCGGCGAATAGTGGCCCCGAGCTGGGCCAATTTCTCCTCAATACATTCGTAGCCTCGATCGATATGGTAAATACGGTCCACCACCGTATGCCCCTCTGCTACCAGTCCTGCCAATAGCAGGCTGGCGGAAGCACGCAAATCGGTGGCCATCACCGGTGCACCGGTAAGGCTTTCCACACCGGAGATGAACGCAGTGTTACCCTCCACCCGGATATTGGCGCCCATACGCTGCATCTCCTGAACATGCATGAAACGATTCTCGAACACGGTTTCGGTAATAGTGGCCGCCCCCTCGGCGATACTGTTGAGAGCGGTGAACTGCGCCTGCATATCGGTGGGGAAGGCAGGATAAGGAGCCGTGTGCAGGTTGACGGCACGAGGCCTGCGGCCTTTCATATCCAGTGCAATCCAATCGGGCCCGGAAGTCACCTCCGCTCCCGCCTCGACCAGCTTGGCGAGTACCGCCTCAAGCAGATCCGGAGAGGTGTCATTAAGACGGATCCGACCTCCCGTGATAGCCGCCGCCACCAGATAGGTACCGGTCTCTATGCGATCCGGCAACACACTATAGGTGATCCCGTTGAGCTGCTCTACCCCTTCGACGATGATGGTATCGGTACCCGCCCCTTCGATACGCGCTCCCATGGCATTCAGGCAGTCCGCCAGATCCACCACCTCCGGCTCGCGCGCCGCATTCTCGATGGTAGTGACACCGTCTGCCAGTGCCGCCGCCATCATCAAGTTCTCGGTGCCGGTGACGGTGACCATGTCCAGCACCAGCTTTGCGCCCCTTAGGCGCCCTCCAGGGATGTGAGCGTTGATGTAGCCCTTATCCACTGAAATCTCGGCCCCCATCGCCTGTAGCCCTTTGATATGCAGATCCACCGGGCGGGAGCCAATGGCACACCCCCCCGGCAAAGAGACCTCGGCCCGGCCAAACCGGGCTAACAGCGGCCCTAGCACCAGAATGGAAGCGCGCATCGTCTTAACCAGCTCATAAGGAGCATGGAAACGCTTGATGGTGGATGTATCCACCTCAATATTCAATTTTTCATCCACCACCAGGGTAACCCCCATATTGCCCAGGAGTTCCATAGTGGTAGTAATATCCCGCAGATGCGGCACATTACATACAGTGGTCGGTCCGTCAGCCAGCAATGTGGCAGCAATGATGGGAAGAGCAGCATTCTTGGCGCCGGAGATACGAATCTCCCCGTCAAGCCTGGCACCCCCCGTTACAATCAGTTTATCCATTCAGAAAAAGAATCAATATCCATGCATTGAAAAAGGCGGAACAACAGCACCGCCCGCAAAAAACTGGAGAATCAAGGCTTGATACACTACAGAACTTCGACCCTGTTGGCCGACAACAGCCTCCCGCTGACAGGATTCAGGGCAAGCTAGCAACCAGAAAAACCATCGTACTCCATCCTGGCCTCGAAGCTGCCAAGAGTCTCCTCGAGGCCAGTGACCAACCCAGCCTTGCTGTTCTCCCAGTCGGTTACCTGGATCCTCACCAACCACCCCTTTCCATAGGGATCTTCGTTGATCAGCCCCGGCGCCACCGCCAACCGATCGTTGACCGCGACAATCTCACCATCCACAGGAACCTTTATCGGCCCAACCCAGTCCCGGGTCTCAACGGTGGCGCAAGACTTCTCTTTTTTGACGGTCTTGCCCACCGTGCGCAAGGTGCACGAAACCACCTCTCCAAGCAGTTCCACCGCATACGAGGTAAGCCCAACGGTAACTTGGCCATCCCCTTCTTCTCTCAACCAAATGTTGTTATCCACATCATAATACAGGTGCTCGGGTATCTCGCACCCCCGGATCTGCCCCATTCTTTCCCTCCACTACAAATTGCCCGAACGACGACCCACCATCTTGCGCGGCGCCTGCTACTTCTTTCTCAACAGATAGTAAAACTTACCACCTTCTTCCCGAGTCTCCAACAGCTCATGTCCCGTCTGTCTGGCAAAAACGGGAAAATCCCGTGCCGATCCGGGATCGGTGGCAATCACCCGCAGTACCTGGCCCGACCGCATGGCAGCCAACGTTTTTTTTGCGCGCAGGATCGGCAACGGACAGTTGAGACCGGACGTGTCCACTTCTTGATCGATATCATACATTGCCATACCACTTCCGATAACCGGACTCTTGCCGGGAAACCCAAATCGTTGGCGCTACTCTAACAAGGTAACCAGCACAAATACAGGGGGAACTTACCGTCGGCTTTGCTGCCCCAATGGGTAACCCGGTTTTTCTGATATACTTTTTCATTCAACCCCATGCCACGACGAATCCTTATTTCGCTACCTCTGATACTCAGTCTGCTCATTACGCCGTTACATGGCCACGCGCTATACGATCAGCTACCCGAAATGGGAGACAGCACCGGCAATATACTTTCCCAAGAGGAGGAACAGCGCATCGGTGCGGAGTTCATGCGCAATATCCGCCACAGCATCCCCTTACTGGATGACCCGGAAATCAACGAGTATCTCCAAGATCTCGGGGGACGCCTGGTCTCCCACAGCGATGGGGCGATGCGCCCTTTCTCCTTTTTCATCATCCAGGATTCTCGGATCAATGCTTTCGCAGCACCCGGAGGCTACATTGGTATCAATTCCGGCCTGATTCTGCATACCAGCAACGAGAGTGAGCTAGCAGCAGTGCTGGCACATGAGATCGCCCACGTCACCCAGCGTCATTTGGCCAGGGCCAGCGAAGCGGCAAGCAACATGAGCCTGCCGGTTGCTGCAGCAATCATCGCCGCAATGATTCTTGGAGGACAGGATCCCGAGCTGGCCCAAGCGGCTATCACGGCTGCAATGGCTGGCAGTACCCAACGAATGATCAATTTCACCCGCCTCAACGAAGAGGAGGCTGATCGTGTTGGAATGCAGATCCTTACCGAAGCAGGGTTCGATCCCAGTGGCATGCCTTCATTTTTCAACAAATTACTGACAGCTAGCCGTGTGAACAAAGATATTCTGCCAGAATTTCTCAGGACCCATCCTGTTACCCTCTCCCGGATTGCCGATTCGCGCAACCGGGCCGCCAGTTACAAACCCTCGAAACGAGGAGACAGCCCCCGTTATCTGCTGATTCGGGCCAAGATACGGGTGATGCTCAGTAAGAGCGCTGATGAGGCCATACGCTATTTTGCCCACCGGACCGATAACGCTGGCCGGTATGGTTACGCATTGGCATTGCATCGCAAGGGGGAGAATGGCAAGGCTCGACAGCTTTTGTTGGCATTGATCGAGGAGGAACCAGAGCTCATCGCTTACCAATATGCCCTGGCCAGACTTGAGGCGGAAATGGGCAATCTCGACAAAGCACTGGGTATCTATGAGCGCAATCTGCGCCTGTACCCGCTGAACACACCACTAACCATGCAATATGTCTTTACGCTGCTGCAAGCGGACCAACCAGCAAAGGCACGGGAGGTCATGCACCGTTACTTGGCCGCCAGACCCACCACTCCAGCCCTCTTCCGGCTGCTGGCCCAGGTAGAGCAGAAAGCAGGATTCCCAGTCGCATCCTACCGTGCGATGGCTGAATATTATTTTTCCGAAGGGCTCACACTAGAGGCGATTCGACAACTTGAGCAGGCCCTGCAGTCGGAACACATCACATCCTATGAAACCGCTGGTATCGAAGCTCGTCTGAAGCAGTTCAAGGAGCTGGCCAGGATGGAGGCGGCATCACACAAGCAACCCAAAGGAAAGGAGAAACGAAGATAACATGCCTGAAGGACCGGAAATCCGCCGAGCAGCAGATTCCATAGCAGCGGCGATAAAGGGGAAAGGTGTTGAACAGCTCTTTTTCGCCTTCAAATCCCTTAAAAGGTATGAGCCGTTGTTGATCGGAACCACCGTCCTGGAAATCAGCACCTTTGGTAAGGCCATGCTCACCCGTTTCAGCAACGGGCTTAACATATATACTCACAATCAGCTATACGGTCGCTGGCACTGTTGCAAAAGAGGGGATTTTCCCGACATCCGACGCCAGCTCCGGCTGGCAATCCACACGGCTGACCATTCCGCCTTGCTCTACAGCGCCTCAGATATCTGCGTACTGAAGGATGAAGAGATAGCCAAACACCCGTTTATCAAAAAACTCGGCCCGGATCTGCTCGCCCCACAGACAAGAAGCGAGGAGATCCTCGAGCGGCTGGAGGAAAAACGCTTCCGAAACCGCCAATTGGGTGGATTGCTTACTGATCAGTCGTTCGTTGCCGGACTCGGCAACTATCTCCGTTGTGAAATCCTCTTCGTGTGCCGGCTCTCTCCGCGGCTTCGGCCTGTCGATTTGGAACAGGACAGAAAGGAGGAGCTTGCCTTGGCAATGCTGGAACTCCCCCGCCAATCCTATCAAACCGGCGGTATCACTAACCACCTCTTGCGGGCCACTCAGATGATGGAGGCAGGTAAGAGCTTTGAAGATGCCCGCTTCTGGGTGTTTCGCCGCGAAGGCAAACCCTGCTATCGCTGCAAGACGGCCATCCTCCGCTCAAGCCAGGGCGGCCAGGTTACCTACTTGTGCCCCACCTGCCAGGGATAAACCGGGAGACAGGCTAATCAGTCTTTTTCATCTCCTCCAGAATCTTCACGGCGCTATCCACCAGGCGAGGGCAAATATCATCGAATAACCCTTTCTCACGGGCCTGCCGGTAACCATCAGGAGTACCGATATCACAATCCAGCAGTTCGCGACACTCCAAGGAACCGTTCTCTTCCTGAAAACGGTTGAGAAATTCCCTTACCAGATAATAGGTCTCTTCCTTGGCTGCTACGTCGTTCACCGATACCGGGCCCTTTTTCAGACCAATAACCAGGATGGCCCCTGTAACAGCGCCACAGGTGTGGGCCGTGCGACCCATACCGCCTCCCAGACCAGTTGCCAGCTTCAACGCCAGATCCCTGTCCAGTCCTTCCTCTTCCCCATAGACCGAGAGGATGGCCTGGGAGCACAGGAAACCGTCACAAAAACTGGATACCGCCTCTTCACTCTTGGTCATTGCGTATCCCCCTTATGAGTTCAACAATGCCGCTATCTTTTTACGATCCGGTCGCAAGACCACCCCTTTCTCGGTAACTATAGCATCGATCAGCTCCGCTGGTGTGACATCAAAGGAGGGATTCCATGCCTCGGATCCGGCGGCTGCAACCAGCTCCCCCCCCAGCTCCAGAACTTCCTGTTGCGGACGTTGCTCAATGGGGATGGCCCCCCCCTCCAGCGTCTCTGGATCGATGGTGGAGATCGGCGCTACCACCATGAATTTCACCCCGTGACGTCTGGCTGCCACCGCAGTACTGTAGGTGCCTATCTTATTAGCGGTGTCCCCATTGGCAGCAATCCGATCCGCACCAACAATCACCCAGTCAATCTTTCGCTGTACCATCAGCCAGGCCGCTGCACCATCCACCAGCAAGGTCACTGGGATCCCATCCTGTATCAACTCCCAGGCCGTGAGACGCGCCCCCTGCAACCAAGGCCGCGTTTCATCCGCGTAGACCTCCCGGACACGGCCAGTGGCATAGGCTGTCCGAATTACACCCAGTGCGGTACCGAACCCACCGGTGGCCAGAGAACCGGTATTACAATGGGTGAGTACACCACAAGGGCCCTCGATGAGTGCCGCCCCGAACTCTCCCATACGGCGGTTGGCGGCGATATCTTCTTCATGTATATGGATCGCTTCCCGCAGCAACCGGCTCTCCGGACCGCCTTCGAGATGTTCCATGACCCGGCGCATCCGCTGCAGCGCCCAATGCAAATTGACCGCCGTAGGACGAGCTGCCTCCAGGCGCTGGAGATCAGATTCCATCGATTGCCGCCAGGCCGCAGGATCCGCAGCGAAAGCGGCACGGGCAGCCAGAACCGCCCCGTAGGCTGCGGTCACACCGATGGCTGGAGCGCCCCTCACCACCATTCCACGGATAGCATCAGCCACTGCGGGCGCGGTCTCGAAAGAACAGTAATGCTGCCGGTGGGGCAGTAGACGCTGGTCCAGCAGGTAGAGCTTGTCGTCACGCCACTCAATGGCGCGCACGGTATCATGGCGATGATTCATTGAATAAACAGGGGCTCGATGGATAAATGGAAAAATGGCGGAGGGTCAGGGATTCGAACCCTGGATGGGCGTGAACCCATGCCGGTTTTCAAGACCGGTGCTTTCAACCACTCAGCCAACCCTCCGATGCGGAGAATAAGGCTACCTAAACGGAAACAAAAATGCCAGTACCCCGTTTTTTTCAACCGACCACTTGAAAATGAAACGGTTTCAACCGATAGTTGAGCCACACACATCGCCCGTTGCCAGGTTCAATGCAGACATGCTTGAACCAACCCATTTTCAGAGTGTCTCACACGGTAAAGATTCCGAGAGAGGAGGACCGAATGTTAACCAACCGTTCCATAGCAACAGCCCGCGAAGGGGTTCTGGCTTCCAACAAGCTGATCCGAAACACCTATCTGCTACTCTCGATGACCTTGCTGTTTAGCGCCCTGACGGCCGGGATATCGGTGATGATGAACCTGCCGCCCATGGGATTGCTCATCACCCTGGGAGGATATTTCGGTTTGCTATTCCTAACCACCAAGTTCAGCAACAGTGCTCTGGGATTGCTGTTCGTCTTCGCACTGACCGGGTTCATGGGGCTGACACTTGGTCCCCTGATCAACGCCTATCTGGGTCTGCCCAACGGTGGCCAGATTGTCGCAATGGCGATGGGTGGTACAGCCGTCATCTTCCTGGGCCTGTCAGCTTACGCCATCACCACCCGCAAGGACTTTAGTTTCATGGGTGGATTCCTGATGGTAGGGATCCTCGTGGCATTCCTGGCCGGATTGGCGGCCTTCTTTTTCTCCATGCCGGGACTTTCGCTGGCGGTCTCTGCCATGTTTGTATTGTTGATGTCGGGCCTGATCCTCTATCAGACCAGCGAGATCGTGAACGGGGGAGAGACCAATTACATCCTTGCCACCATCACCCTGTTTGTCTCCATCTATAACCTGTTCACCAGCCTGTTGCAGCTGTTGGCAGCATTCAGTGGAGAAGAGTAAAAAGGGAATGATTCACCACTCTTTCCAAACAGCAAAACCCCGCTGAATGCGGGGTTTTTATTGCCCCGACCAAAGATAACCGTGACACACATCCTGCCACAGCCCAGAACAATAAGAAATTAGTAACTTATTGCTTTAACAAGGGTTTGTTATACTGAATTGATTGCGACGAAATAAGGGCCCGATCGCTCGTCCATCGCCAGCAAAAGAATCACCATGTCCAACAATCTGCAGGGAAAAGCACTTCTTCTCGTTCTTTTTTTGCTGTTCGCTCCATTTTCCTCATTAGCCGCCGATCTGCAACTCATTCTGGTAAACAAGGTCACTGGCGAGCCGGTAGAGGACGCTACAGTAGTGATTGAGAATAGCCGAGGACAACATGGCCTCAGCGATGAGCGGGGCATGATCCGTTTTGGGGGGCTGAAATATCCTATCCGGTTGAAAATTCTAGCTGCAGGCTATGCACCGGTGCGGTTCCCGTTGCATCCGAGAAAACGGGTGGTGAAGGTATTGCTTACACCACTGGCAGTAGAGGCTGAGGGCCTAGAGGTGGTTGCCGACCGGATTCCGGAGAAAACCTCAAAGGTCACCCTTTCCCACCAGGAAATCACCCAGGCACCTGGTGGACAAGGAGATGCGCTGAAGGTCATCCAGTCTTTACCGGGCGTGGTAACTGTCAACGGTAACAGCGGGATGATGTATATCCGTGGCAGCAACCCGGAGGAAAACGGCGTCTGGATCAACACCCTACCGGTGGGATATCTTTATCATTGGGGGGGGTTGCGCTCCACGCTCAATCCCGCGCTGATCAAGGACTTCAACCTGTTCCTGGGGGGTTACCCCGTGGAATATATGGATCGCTTGGGAGGAATGCTGGACATCCGTTTGCGTCCGCCACGCAAGGATCGACTCCACCAGCGCTATCACATCGGTACATTCGAATCATCGCTTTTGATCGAAGGTCCTCTGGGAAAGGCAAACAGCAGCGATGGTTTCTATCTGGCGGCACGACGCAGCTATATTGATCTCCTCACCTCTCCAGATGCGTTCAACACCGCACTGGGGAATGCAGACCGCGACGATGATCAGGTGATCACCGTTCCCCGTTTTTATGATGCCCAGGCCCTTTGGCAGCACGATTTACCCAATGGTGCAGTACAACTGCAATACTTTGCCGCAGGAGATGAGCTCAAGCTGGACAATCGTACCGCCGCAAACGCCGATCCGGAGTTGGTGGGGGAGCTCAGCCAGGACTCTTCCTACCAGACGGCGGGACTCACCTGGCAGCAACAATGGAACAACCGATGGAGCAGCCGGGTGGCGCTCTCATTGGGGGAACAGAGGGACAGTATCTCTCTCGGCACCAATATGGAAACCGGTTTACCCTATTTCGCTGAGAGCGTCATTCGTACTACCCGGCTGCAACCCGAACTAATCTGGCAGAACAAGGGTGGTTCCATCCTCACCGGCGGGATTGAGCTTACTCAGGTGGAGGCTCCAGTGAATCTTTACATCCCGATCCCTCCTACGGAAGATGAACCCTATTACGACTTCACCGGCGCAGAAAAGTACCAAAAACATTCGACGCTGCATGCCAACGGCCAGGCATTGTTCCTTAAACAGCGGACAGCCTGGAGCGATCGGTTTCACACTACCCTGGGAATACGCCACAGCCGCATCAGAGGTACCGCAGGAATCGACATGTCAGGGACGGCACCGCGGCTGACGGCAGAATACCGGTTCAATGAACGGACATTGTTCACGGCAAGCTGGGGACTATATTTCCAGATGCCTAGCGGTGAGAAACTAATTGAAGGATTCAGTAATCCCGATCTGACATTTATGGAGGCGGAACATCGGATTCTAGGTATCCAGTATCAACCGAAGCCATTGTGGTCGCTCCAAGTCGAAGCCTATCACAAGCCATTGAACGACCTGGTGGTCAGGATACCTGACGCCCCGCCGGGGAGAAACTATCTCAATCGGGGGCGAGGCGAGGCCTACGGTATCGATCTGCTAATCCGGCGTCGGGCGGGGAAACGAAGGATGGGCTGGCTCAGCTATTCCTGGGGGCGTTCACTGCGTACCAATGAACTCACTGGCGAAGAGTATCCGTCATCGGGCGACCAGCCTCACACCCTAACACTGGTCTGGAAACAGCCGATGCCGGGTTTCGCTCACCGCTGGGAGTGGGGAATCAAGCTGCAGGCGGCCTCCGGCAAGCCTTACACTCCTGTCACAGGCCGCTATCAGGAAAATCTGCCAGACGGCACCAAACGCTGGCGCCCCATCCATGGCAAAATAAACAGCGCTCGGCTACCCGATTATTTCAGTCTAGATTTGCGTTTCGATCGTAGAGTACCCATGAGCGGATGGGATCTGGGTTTTTATCTGGAGCTGCAAAACATCACACAACATGAAAACGTCATCCGGTATGATTTCGGTAACAGCTATCAATACTATCAGCAACCCAAGAAGGTGACGGGGCTCCCCTTTCTCCCCTACTTCGGGGTAACAGTAACATTCTGAAACGACGAGTAACGCATCGTGACATGCAACTTGGGCAACGGGTCCCACATTCATTCGCCAAAAAACGAGACAGGAATAAAATATGGCCACTCCACGACGGAACCCGTTAGCCCGTTCCAGAAACGATACGGGATGGCTTTTTCACATCCACATGTCGGGCGGGCATTGAAAATCTACACAAATAATATCACCGACCCAACAAGGAGGAGTAAGCACTAAAATGCTGGAAAGCTTTTTGAGCCTAATGGAACGAGGCGGCCCGGTGATGTGGGTAATCTTCGTAGTGGCCTGGGTTGCCTTCATCATGCTGGTGGAGCGCACCATTCAGATTCAACTCTGGATCCGGCGGGCTATTCAGGATCAACAAGGGCTGGAGAAAAATCCATCCTATCAACCACACCACCCTGTAGGACGCAACACCAGCCCAATTGCAATGATACTCCACCAGCTCAACTGGAAGGAGATCCACGATCGTTCCGATCTTGCCAAACAGCTCAACATTCAGCTGGCAGAGCTGATGCCGAAACTAGAAGGCACCCTGCCCACCGTTGCCATCCTCGGCTCATTGCTCCCCATGTTGGGTCTGCTAGGGACGGTGATCGGCATGATCGATGTGTTTGACGTCATTGCACGCCACGGTACCGGGGATCCCATGCAGATGGCGCACGGTATTTCACAGGCCCTGCTTACTACTGCCAGTGGGCTAATCTGCGCCATTCCAGTGATCTTTCTGCACCATTTGCTGGTTCGACGGCTCAACCTACTGATGGCCCTTACCGAGCAGAGCATGCTGGTGCTCTATAACCGCCATGGCTGATGGACGAAGATTCAGAAAACCGGAGGAGCTCCCCATGAATGGTTTTCACCGCACTTCACCTATCGAGATCCCGAAACTCCGGGCAGGCAAACCAGAGATCAGTATGGCTCCCCTCATCGACGTGGTGTTCCTGTTATTGATCTTTTTTGTGGCCACAACCATCTTCCCCCATAACCGTGGCCTGGTGATCGAACGAGCAACGGCTAACAGTGCAGAAACCCTGTCCGGCAAGCAACCACTGGAGTTCGCGGTAGACAAGGAGGGGAACATTCACTACCAGAATCGGAGGATAACACTGAACGAGGTTTCGATAGTGGTAAACGACAAAGTGGCTCGCGATCCTGACAGCCGCGTTCTTCTGGAGGTAGACCGTCGCGCCCCCACTGAAACCTTGATCCGGGTGATGGATGCAAGCAAGCGAGCGGGAGCCCGACAGATCGCCCTCATCACCGATATCTCTCCGGACCACTAATCCATGACAAAAGCAGGAGGCTCATCAGACAGCTGGAACCTCTGGCTAATCGCCATTCTAACGGGTGCTGTTATCAACCTGCTCCTGTTCGGTGCATTGAGTAGCCTCGGAAACAGGGAAAACCCGCCGCCGTCCCCTCGAGTCATTGCCTTGACCCTGGACTTTGCAAAAAAGACGATCCAGCCTGTCATCACGGCTCCCAAACCAGAGACGGCCAAACCCCGGACCAAAAAGGTACGGAAGCAAAGCCCTCGTAGACTTCCTCGTCCACAACGGACACCTGTTCGGCGAACCGATGCCAAAACCGAGACCGAGGAAGCGCCGCAAGAGGCCGTTTCACCCCCCGCCTCAGTATCATCACCTGACCTCCCACAACCGGCACCACAACAAGTTCTACCGGAACCGGTCCCTGTATACCGGCTTTCCGGTCTTCCCCGCTTCATCCATCAGGAGAAACCGGCCTACCCTCCCCACCTGCGCCAACAGGGAAAGGAGGCCACGGTAAAGCTGGAAATCTATATAGATGCCACCGGCAAGGTCAGGAATATCAGGGTATTGAAATCAGCCGGCACCGATTTCGATCAGGCTGCCATTGCTGCAATCCGTGCCTCCACCTTCGCCCCTGGAAACGTAGCGGGCAAACCGGTCCCGGTTTTGATGCGACTACCGATCCGCTTCAGGCTCCGTTAATTACGGGGCATTTATCTGCCGCTTCAGCTGTTCCAGACGAGGGTCATCCTTCTTGATCTTCACCAGCTTCGCCTCACCCGTGTCCACCCCCAGATAGGAGGAGGCTGCCAGCGCCAGAGCGGGCATCAATGCACGTAGATCATTGCTTCGCGTCGTGGTGGAAGCGGTGGTCTTCCACAGCGTTTTCATTTCCTTCGGGGACTTGCCGGGTTCGTAGCGCTTGGCCTCCAGGACAACGAAGCTGGTGTAGAGGGTATAGCTGCGGGTATCCACATCCACTCCAACCATGCGCCGGTAGACCGGCGTAGTCACAGTGCTGGTGGTCCGGGAAAGCTGGCCTCCCCCTTCTTCCTTGGTCTCTACATAGATGATGGTGTCCCCGCCAAACCAGTCGTAGATAGGAGTAGAGGTGGTGTAATAGACGGTCCTGCCAGGACTGACACCGTAACTGAAATAGATGGCGAGTGCGACGTCTCCTGCCTCACTCTCCACATATCCCTGCTGCTTCAGCGAGGCCTTGAAATAGCGGCTGAATTCTTGGAAATAGAGGTCGTCCAGAGATACATTGTCCATTCCGCTGAACCAGCGATAGTGCTTGTCGGCAACGGGTTCCTTCGCAGCAATTGCATCCACCTTCACCGGAATCGTAGAGCTACAACCGGCCAGCAGCGCCACCATCAGCAGTGTGACGACAGTCAGGGTACGTTTCACGGGTCCTGTCCTCCTCATGAACCTTCTCCCCGTAGAGACCATACCAGCCGGTTACGAGTTCAGTTTCTTGCGTAGTAGCTCATTCAATTGAGCCGGATTTGCCTTGCCCTGAGTAGCCTTCATCACCTGCCCCACGAAAAACCCGATCAGCTTCTCCTTGCCAGCCCGGTACTGCTCCACCTGTTGGGGGTTGGCCGCCAGCACTTTGTCGATAGCCTTTTCGATGGCACTACTATCGGTGATCTGTTTCAACCCCCGCTTCTCAATGATGGCATCGGGGTCCCCTTCTCCCTCCCACATCGCCTCGAACACCTGCTTGGCAATCTTGCCGGAGATGGTATTGTCAGCGATACGCTGGATAAGGCGTCCCAACATCTCGGCATTCACGGGGCAGGCTACAATCTCCAGGTTGTCCCGGTTGAGCGCTGCAGAGAAATCTCCCATCACCCAGTTGGCCGCCAGCTTCGCCTCACCGCCGGAGTACTTCTCCACCGCCTCGTAGAAATCAGCCAGCTCCCGGCTGGCGGTAAGGACCGAAGCGTCGTAGGCCGTCAAGCCGTATTCATACATGAAACGCTCCCGCTTGGCATCGGGCAGCTCCGGTAGCGTAGCCTGTATCTCATCGAGCCATCCCTCGTCCAGTTCCAAAGGAAGGAGATCCGGATCGGGGAAGTAGCGGTAGTCCATCGCCTCTTCTTTACTGCGCATGGGGCGTGTCTCTCCCTTGGCGGCATCGTAAAGGCGGGTCTCTTGCACCACCTTCCCCCCTTCCTCAAGCAATTCGATCTGTCGCTCGATCTCGTAATCGATGGCCCGTTCCACGAAGCGGAAAGAATTTATATTTTTGATCTCGGTGCGAGTGCCGAAGCGGCTCTCCCCCTTGGGCCGCACCGAGACATTGGCGTCGCAACGGAAAGAACCCTCCTGCATATTCCCGTCACAGATCTCGAGATAACGCACCAGCATGTGGAGCTTCTTCATGTAGGCCACTGCTTCTTTGGCAGAACGGAGATCCGGTTCCGACACGATCTCCAGCAGGGGTGTCCCGGCACGGTTGAGGTCGATGCCCGTCATGCCGTGGAAATCTTCGTGCAAAGATTTACCGGCATCCTCCTCCAGATGAGCACGGGTGATTCCAATCACCTTTGTGCTGCCATCCTCCAGTTCGATAGAAAGCCGCCCCTTGCCCACGATGGGAAGCTCATACTGGCTGATCTGGTAACCTTTGGGGAGATCGGGATAAAAATAGTTCTTACGGGCAAACACCGAGCGACGGGCAATCTCCGCCTCCACCGCCAAGCCGAACATACAGGCCATGCGCACTGCCTCTCCGTTGAGCACCGGCAACACCCCTGGGAATCCCAGGTCTACGGCGCAGGCCTGAGTATTGGGCTCTGCTCCATAGGCGGTGGAAGCTCCCGAGAAGATCTTACTCTTGGTGGCGAGCTGGGCATGGATTTCCAGCCCGATGACTGCTTCCCATTCCATAGTGAACCCCTCTACTCCGCAAACTGTTCCGGTACACGCAGATGCCAGTCGGTCACCTGCTGAAATCGGTGGGCCACATTGAGCAGACGGGCCTCATCGAAATGATTACCAATAATCTGCAGTCCCACAGGGCGACGTCCCACGAACCCTACAGGAATCGACATACCCGGCAAGCCGGCCAGATTCACCGCAATGGTGTAGATATCTGACAAATACATAGCCACCGGATCGCTGCTTTTTTCTCCCAGATTGAAGGCTACTGTCGGCGAAGTGGGCCCCATGATCACATCCACCTCATTGAAAGCATTGATGAAATCATCGCGAATCAGGTGCCGAACCCGCTGCGCTTTCAGATAATAAGCATCGTAGTAACCGGCCGACAACGCATAGGTACCGATCATGATGCGTCGCTTCACCTCTGCTCCAAACCCTTCACCACGGGAGCGCTTGTAGAGGTCCTCCAGGTCCACCGGATTCTCACAGCGATAACCGAAGCGCACCCCGTCATAGCGAGACAGGTTGGAAGAACATTCCGCCGGCGCGATGACATAATAGGTAGGCACCGCCAGAGCGGTATTCGGCAGGGAAACCTCCCTTACCTGGGCACCGAGCCGTTTGTATTCGTCGATGGCGGCGTCGATGATCCGGGCCACATCGTTATCCAGCCCCTCAGAGAAATATTCCTTCGGCAGGCCAATCTTCAACCCTTCGAGTGGATGCTGAAGCGCCTCGGTATAATCGGGTACCGGCTGATCTGCACTGGTGGAGTCCCGCTCATCGAAACCCGCGATGACGTTGAGCAGCAACGCGGCATCCTCGGCGGTTTGCGCCATCACCCCACCTTGATCGAGGCTGGAGGCAAAGGCGATCATTCCCCATCGCGATACCCTGCCATAGGTCGGCTTGAGTCCGGTGATCCCACACAAGGCAGCAGGTTGTCGGATGGATCCACCTGTATCGGTACCTGTAGCCACTGGAGTCAGGCGAGCGGCCACCGCTGCCGCTGACCCACCAGAGGAACCGCCTGGTACCGCATCCAGATCCCAGGGATTGCGCACTGGACCATAGAAACTGGTCTCGTTGGAGGAGCCCATGGCGAACTCATCCATATTGGTCTTCCCCAGCATCACCATGCCTGCTGCATTGCAACGTTCCACCACGCCGGCATCGTAAGGGGCAACAAAGTTATCCAGCATCCGGGAACCACAACTGGTCTTGATGCCATCCGTACAGAAAATATCCTTCTGTGCCAGCGGAACACCGGTCAGCGTCACCGCATCCCCGGCAGCTATCGCCCGATCCGCCGCCTCTGCCTGGCGCAATGCATGCTCTGCAGAGACCGTGATATAGCTGTTGAGCTGCTCATCGTGACGGGAAATCCGCTCAAGATAGTGTCGGGTCAACTCGACACTGGAAAACTCCCCAGCCTTCAGGCCAGCGGCCAGTTCGGCAATCGTCTTGTTATGCATTGTCTTGCAATCCTTTCCTCGAGATCTTGGTCACCCAGGTGCGCGGCATGGGGGATCCCCGCCATCGGACAAGGTTTACTCAATAACCTTGGGTACTAGATAGAGCCCAGCCTCCACCTGCGGGGCAATCTTCTGGTATTTTTCACGTTGGTCAGATTCAGTGACCTCATCAGGGCGCAACCGCTGGGCCATCTCCAGAGGATGGGCCATGGGCACCACGGCCTCCGTATCCACTTGGTTCATCTGCTCCACTAACTCAAGGATTCCGGACAGATGCCGGGTATAGAGCGGGATATCCTCATCCTCTATCTGGAGCCTCGCCAAATGGGCGATCTTTTCAACATCTGCTTTTTCCAAAGACATGACCATCACTCCCGAAACCACCACCGCTCCACCGTTGATCCTCGACGGTGCCAGCAGCGCTTTTCTGAAACGGTACAAATTATCACAGATATCTCCTTGCCCCAAATCCGTTCCATTGATAAAGTTGATGATTTACTAAATCGTGAATGTATCGATCCGGTCAAAACAAGGATTATCGCGAGCCTTTTCAGACCACTGAACGAGGATTTAGCGCTAGCCCTACAGATATCAGCCATTCAACCGATAGAAATGGATCATCAAATATCTGCTGGGAAAGGAGTGGCGGCTGGATTGCTGAAAAGTCCCAAGAACTGTGAAAGAAACCAAATCCGGCGTAAGATGCTATTTACATTCGCATCCCCTTGTCTTCCGGTTTCTTGGTGCGGCATCCCACTATGGGAATTCTTTTTTCAGCGGTCGGCTGAATGCCCGCTGTAGAATGTCATCATCAACGAGCGATATCAACACAGGTAGAGAAACAGAATTATGTTCGGATTCGGACGCTTGCGGGGACTCTTTTCCAATGATATCTCCATCGATCTCGGTACCGCCAATACCCTGGTCTATGTACTGAATAAAGGTATCGTGCTTAACGAACCTTCCGTAGTTGCCATTCGCCAGGATCGTGGGCCCGGCGGCCCAAAGGCCATCGCCGCAGTGGGGCACGAGGCCAAGATGATGCTGGGGCGGACACCGGGTAACATCGTCGCCATTCGCCCAATGAAGGATGGGGTAATTGCAGACTTCACCATTACCGAGAAGATGCTTCAGCACTTCATACGTAAGGTACACGAGACCCGCTTTCTCAAACCCAGCCCGCGGGTCCTGATCTGCGTGCCGTGCGGCGCCACCCAAGTGGAACGACGTGCCATCCGGGAATCCGCCATGGGGGCTGGTGCCAGGGAGGTCTATCTCATCGAAGAACCCATGGCAGCAGCAGTGGGGGCTGGAATGCCTATCAACGAGGCACGGGGCTCGATGGTGCTGGATATTGGTGGTGGCACCACCGAAATTGCGGTGCTTTCTCTCAATGGCATTGTATTTTCCACCTCGGTCCGCGTAGGTGGCGATCGCTTTGACGAAGCCATTATCAATTATGTGCGACGCAAATACGGTAGCCTCATCGGTGAGGCCACCGCAGAGCGAATCAAGCAGGAGATCGGTACTGCTTTTCCATCCGATGAGGTTCAGGAGATGGAGGTACGGGGCAGAAATCTGGCTGAAGGAATTCCCCGCTCCATTACCGTCAACAGCACCGAGGTGCTGGAGGCACTGGAAGAACCGTTGAAGAATATCGTCTCTGCCGTAAAGACCGTTCTGGAGCAAACCCCACCCGAGCTGGGGGCAGACATTGCCGAGCGGGGTATGGTATTAACCGGGGGCGGTGCCCTGCTGCGTGATTTCGACCGACTGCTGATGGAAGAGACTGGTTTGCCGGTCGTTATCGCCGACGATCCCCTCACGTGCGTCGCCCGAGGGGGGGGACGCGTACTGGAAATGGTGGATCAACACGGTATGGACCTTTTCTCACTGGATTGAGATAAGATGAATGAGGCCGCTGGTGGCCAGGTAACAGTTTCCGTCGACTTCCGTGCAAGAGAGAATGCAGGGAAACTTTCCCCGTTCAAACTGTTGGGATAGTTTTTTTCAGCTGGTTATCCGGGATGCAACGGATACACTATAATAATTTGACGAGGAACCTGGCAGATTGGTTTGCGATGTACTAATCAAGTATCGAAGAGCGCGTTGCCGTCTCCACCAGCAGGACAACAGCGGTATCCAGGAGGCTTGAAATAAAAACGCTATTCGCTCGCGGGCCATCCACCACCACACGGCTGATCTTTTTTGTCCTTCTGTCCATCGCCATCATGACAATGGACCATCGCTGGCATTATCTCGATACGGTGCGCAGTGCCATGTCACTGGTGGTTTATCCCTTGCAGCTGGTGGTGGATCTTTCCACTACACCGCTACGCTCTATCTCAAACTACTTTTCCTCGAGGACGGCACTGCTTGAGCAGGTTGAAACATTGCGCACCCGGCAAACGTTACTCGATGCCCAGTTACAGCGCATGGTTACCCTCGAGGCAGAGAACAGACGCCTGCGCCGCCTGCTGCACTCTTCCCGGGAGACTCGACAGAAAACCCAGGTGGCGGAGATCATCGCTGTTGATCTCGACCCTTTCAGTCGCCAAGTAGTGATTAACAAAGGAAGCAGCGACGATGTATTTCCAGGCCAGCCTTTGCTCGATGCCAATGGTGTGATGGGGCAAGTGGTCCATGTAGGCCCCTTCTCCAGCACAGCACTGCTGATCACCGCCCCTAGTCATGCCACCCCGGTACAGGTCAACCGTAACGGCCTGCGCGCCATCGCCATGGGAACCGGGGCACCAAACCGATTGGATCTCCCATTCATTCCCAACAATGCAGACATCCGCGTGGGAGATATCTTGGTCACCTCAGGGCTGGGTGGCCGTTTTCCACCAGGCCATCCGGTCGCCACCATTAGCCGGGTGGAGAACCTTCCTTCTCGTCCTTACGCCCGGGTGGAAGCAACGCCAACCGCCAACCTGGACGGAATCCGGGAGGTGCTCCTTGTCTGGACCACATCAGTCTCACCCTCTCCCGAAGGGATTACTGGAACAACGGAAGCGACCGGGCAAAACAGGCCTGTCCCATGATGCCCACCCATCCCTACAGCTGGCTGATAATCATCACCACCTTTGTGGTCGCACTGGCTGTCACCCTTTTCCCGGTCCCGGTAATGTTGGATCCCCTTCGCCCGGACTGGGTAGCATTGGTACTTATCTACTGGATCATCGCTCTTCCTCACCGGGTTGGCGTAGGGACCGCCTGGCTGGCCGGGATATTCCAGGATGCAGCTACCGGAACGCTACTGGGCCAGCAGGCCATGGGGCTCGCGGTAGTGGCCTACCTGGTTCTACTATTGCACCAGAGGATACGCAACTATCCGGTCTGGCAACAGGCCATTATCGTGATGATCTTCATCGCTCTGTTCCGCGTCATTGGGGCGTGGGTTCTGGGGGTCATCGGCCGCCCGGCAGACTTCTCCTACTGGCTTCCCGCCGTCACCAGCATGCTGGCATGGCCCTTGGTGTTTCTGCTGCTTCGCCATATCCGGCGCCGCTATCATGTGGTATGAAAAAGAAGGTTTTGAAGCCTCGGTAACAAACAACGAGGTATTCTGCGACCCGGCCGGCGACAGGGAGGAGGCATTCCGGTGAAACGGTCCAATGGAGCTTGCAGAGATGCAGCGATTCACGATTACCGTGATACCCGTATCTTCACCGTCCGCGCCATTTCCGCCTTGATCATCGTTTTTCTGATGACCCTTGTTTTGGTGGCGCGGCTGGTCTATCTGCAAGTATTGTCCCATGAACACTTCACCACCCTGTCACAGAAAAACCGGGTCACCATCTATCCCGTCCCTCCTATCCGCGGCCTGATCTACGATCGCAATGGAGTGGTATTGGCAGAGAATATCCCCACTTTTCATCTTGAGCTGACGCCGGAGCGGATCGACAATATCGAAGCCACCATTCGGGAGTTACAGAAACTGATCACCATCACGGAGGAGGATGTCCTCCGCTTCCGCCGTGAACAGAAAAGAAAACGCCCTTTCAGCAGCATCCCGTTACGGTTTCGCCTCACCGACGAGGAGGTAGCGATTTTTGCGGTCAACCGCCATCGCTTTCCGGGAGTCGAAATCAAGGCAGGTCTGACCCGCCACTATCCATTGGGAGCATTGATGGCGCATGTAGTGGGATATGTCGGCCGCATCAGTGAGGCGGATTTGGGCCGCATTGACACCACCAATTACCGCGGAACCACCCATATCGGCAAGATTGGCATCGAACGCAGTTATGAATCCCTCCTGCACGGCCTGGTGGGATATCAGCGCGTAGAAACCGATGTACTGGGGCGACAGCTCCGTATCCTAGACCAAACACCTCCGGTATCAGGCCAGAATCTCCATCTCTCCATTGACGCCCATCTTCAGCAGGTAGCGGTAGATGCTTTCGAGGAAGAAAACGGCGCATTGGTGGCGATGGACCCAAATAATGGTGAAATTCTGGCCTTGGTCAGCATGCCCAGTTTTAACCCCAACTCATTCGTTTCCGGAATTGGTGCCAAAGAGTACCAGGCGCTGAGGAGTTCACTCGATCGTCCCCTTTTCAACCGTGCCATCAAGGGACAATATCCACCAGGCTCAACTGTCAAACCATTTATCGGCCTTGCCGGACTGGAGCTTGGAAAGGTAGGCAAGGATACCGCCATTTTCTGCCGTGGGATCTATTTCCCAGAGTTCCATAGCCAGCGGCCATACCGGGACTGGAAGCGCATCGGCCATGGCTATACCAATCTCGAAAAATCTATCGTTGAATCCTGCGACGTCTATTACTATGAATTGGCCTACCGCCTGGGTATCGATCGCATATCGACTTTTCTGGCGAGATTCGGCTTCGGCGCCCCAACTGGAATCAACCTTCCCGGTGAGGCCAAGGGGATCCTGCCATCTCGAGAATGGAAAAGGCGTAACCGTCAGCAGCCCTGGTATCCCGGGGAGACACTGATTACGGGCATCGGCCAGGGCTACATGCTGACCACACCGTTACAATTGGCCGTGGCCACCGCAACACTGGCAACAGAGGGGAGACATTTACGACCACGCCTGGTACAGGCTGTCGAAACTGTGAACGATGGCCGCAAAAATCCTCAGCAAACCGAGGTTATAAACCGAATATCCATCATCGACCCGCTTAACTGGAACACCGTCAAGCATGCTATGGGCCAGGTGATACACGGTCCTCACGGCACAGCACGTCGAATTGCCCAGAGCAACTATCGAATTGCCGGAAAAACAGGCACATCGCAGGTTTTTGGCTTGAAAAAAGATGAAGAATATGATGCCGACAAACTAGAAAAGAAGCTGCGCGATCACGCCCTGTTCATCGCCTTTGCACCTGAGGAAAAACCTCGTATCGTGGTCGCTGTCATCGTGGAAAACGGCGGCAGCGGCGGAGCAGTGGCCGCTCCCGTAGCCGGCAAGGTGATTCAGGCATTCATGCAGAGGGAGGAAAAATGAGCCGGCTCCAACCCGAATCCTATGGCGCCCCTGCAACACTGGTAACAAGCACCACACCTCACGGGGGCCGATTGGCCCGGCGCCTGCACATCGACCTGCCGCTAATGGTGGGACTGTTGTTCTTGTCCGGCATAGGGCTGGTAGTATTATACAGTGCCGGCGAACAGAACCCGGATCTGGTTATTCGACAGATAACCCGCCTCGGGATCGGTTTTGCCGTGGCCTTGGCAGTGGCCCAGATCCCGCCACGAAGCTTTCAACATTGGGCCCCCTGGCTTTATGGTCTGGGATTGATGTTGCTGATTGCGGTGCTAATCTTGGGAGAGGTGGGAAAAGGGGCCCAACGATGGCTTAACTTCGGGTTGTTCCGATTTCAGCCCTCTGAACTGATGAAAATCGCTGTTCCCATGATGGCAGCGCAATACTTGGCCGGATTTCATTTTCCTCCTCGGCCGCGTACCATCGCCTTTGCCGCTTTACTCATCATTGCCCCAGTGCTGCTAATCGTAAAACAGCCTGATTTGGGAACCTCCTTGCTGATCGCCAGCGCTGGAGGTTTTGTACTTCTGCTCTCTGGCATCCCCAAGCGGCTCATCTTTTCGGTGATCGGTCTGCTTACTTTGGCCATGCCAGTAATCTGGCATCTGATGCACGATTATCAGCGGCAACGGGTGCTGACCTTCTTCAACCCGGAAGCAGATCCCTTGGGGGCCGGCTACCATATCATTCAATCCAAAATTGCCATTGGCTCCGGCGGATGGTTTGGAAAGGGATGGCTGAATGGAACCCAAGCCTACCTCGATTTCCTGCCCGAAAGCTCCACAGATTTCATCTTCGCCGTACTTGGGGAGGAATTCGGTCTGACCGGAATCTTGGTGTTACTGGCAGGCTATCTGTTCGTGGTCTGGCGGGGCATGATCATCGCCATCCAGGCACAAGACTGTTTTTCCCGGCTATTGGCTGGCAGTTTGACCCTGACCTTTTTCATCTATTTTTTTGTCAATATTGGTATGGTCACCGGGCTGTTGCCGGTGGTTGGACTACCGCTACCCCTGATTAGCTATGGAGGAAGTTCACTGGTCACGATGATGGCTGCATTTGGAATCCTGATGTCCATTCAGACCCATCGTAAGCTGGTAGCCAGCTGACAATTAAATCCGCTAGGAAAAAGAAACCTCTGCACCTTCTTGACAAGACCATGGCCGGCACAGACATGAATGTGTTTTAATATCTGCACCCTCTGATAAAGAAGACAATTTTTACGATAACGGGAAAATGGACCTGCGGCATCTGCTAAAACCTGAGACATCAAGGTGGATCCATGCCGGTTCCGAACCCACAGGAAATAGTCTGACGAGCCAACCACCCATGAAAGAAAAGCTGGTTTCTTTGCTGAGAAGAACTCTCGTTGTGGCTGCCATACTGGCAGTTCCTGGCGCATCATGCGCCAAAAATCTGGAAGAGAATCCACAACTGCTCAGTTTTATCAATAAAATGGTAGAGCAGCACCGTTTCAATGGAGATCGCCTCAAGCGATTATTCAAGCAGGTGGAAATCCGCCCCGATATCATTGCGGCAATCAGCAAACCGGCAGAGGCCAAACCGTGGTACCAATATCGTCCTATCTTCCTCACCGAGAAACGGATCGAAGGTGGGGTAGATTTCTGGAACCAACATGCAGAGACCTTGGCGCGGGCAGAACGGGAGTTTGGCATCCCGCCGGAAATCGTGGTGGCCATCCTGGGTGTAGAGACCCGTTACGGCCAATATACCGGCAAGTACCGGGTAATCGACGCCCTCTCTACCCTGGCATTCGAGTATCCGCCCCGTAGCCGATTCTTTACCAGCGAGCTGGAGCACTACCTGCTGATGACCCGGGAAGAGCAGATCGATCCGCTGAGTCTGACGGGTTCA
>Ga0256914_1000396_pt1 | contig 42910 bp, 26 predicted proteins | sample HulkmetaG_FD_191571 | JGI IMG/M metagenome (GOLD analysis project Ga0256914, IMG submission 191571) | Hydrothermal chimney microbial communities from Main Endeavour vent field at the Juan de Fuca Ridge, Pacific Ocean - Hulk | ecosystem: Environmental > Aquatic > Marine > Hydrothermal vents ... | reverse complement strand
CATCAATAATATCATTGCCAATATTTCCATCAATAACATTAATATTTTCATCACCAATCAAAGTATCTGCATATATTGAGCCTCTAATATTATCAAAGTTGGTAATATCATCATCACCATCACCCAATGCCTTTTTGGTAAATAAATTTGCAATTACACCACCAAGTGACCCCAAAAAGCTTACAGTATCATTACCAGAAGCACCACCATCAAGTCTATTATTATTACTATCACCTTCAATAATATCATTATTAGAAGAGCCAATAACATTTTCAAAACCCGAAATTTTATCTGTGCCTACATTGGTATTTTGAGTAGTCTCTTTTAAATTTACTTCTATACCTATATCTGCATTTTCAAAACTAATAGTATCTTCACCATCATTTCCTTCAAGGGTATCATCTCCAAGACCACCTTCAATAGTATCATCACCAGCATTACCTATCAATAGATTTGTATTACTATCCCCTCTTATAATATCATTTTGATTGGAACCCAAAATATTTTCAATATCTTTAACTTGATCATTATCTCCACCAGTTATAGTTACCGTCTTAAGAGTTGATCCATCCAAGGTAATATCAATAGCTTTATTAATACTAGAATAATCGGCACTATCAATATCAGCTCCACCATCAAGAGTGTCTGAACCTCCACCCCCTTCTAAGATATCATCTCCACTTTTACCCTCTAAAATATTGTTATTTTCATCACCTTTTAGAGTATCATCAAGATTGGAACCAATAATATTTTCAACATTGCTAATAGTATCTTTACCTTCAGTAAGACCAATATTTTGTTCACCAGTCAAACTTAAATCTACACTCACCTTACTAAGTGAACTACTATAATCTACACTATCTACACCATCACCACCATCAATGATATCATCCCCACTATTACCACTGAGAGTATCATTGTCATCTCCACCATATAACTTATCATTGTTATTTCCACCTTTTAGAACATCATCACCATCATCACCAAAAAGTTTATTTTTTTCATCATCACCAACAATCCTATCAGCAACTTTTGAACCAGAGATATTTTCAATATTTTTGATAGTATCATTGTCGCCATCACCGACACTAACAATTACAGAATTTTCACCATCTAGAACAACATCAATTCCACTATTTAAAGCTCCATAATCAACATGATCTCTATTTCCTGCACCACCATCAAAAATATCTGAACCATCATTATCAAAAGCAATGAAAGTATCATTCTCTCCACCACCATAAATTTTATTGACACCACTATTTCCAATAAATGTATCACCAAAAGAGGAGCCTATAATATTTTCAAAATTTAATAGGGTATCGTTACCATCTCCAGTTGCAGTCTCATTTGCAAGATCAACACTCACAGCTCCTGCATTTTCATAACTTACACTATCTTCACCATCTCCACCATCAAGAGTATTATCACCGCTATTTCCTTCTATCTTATCAGCATAGTCTGATCCCAAAACATTCTCTATTTCGGTGATAGTATCGCTACCAACATGAGTATCTTGTGCTGTAGTTATTTTGAGATTTACTTGTGAACCTAGCGTAGCATTTTCAAAGCTTAAAGTATCCTCACCATCTCCACCTTGAAGAGTATCATTTCCACCTTTTCCCTCTAAAGTATCATCCCCGCTACTACCTTTTAGAATATTGTCTGATACATCACCGATAATAGTATCATTTCCACTACTACCTACAACATTCTCTATATTCTTAATACTATCTGCATCTCCTGAAGTAATATTTACAGTTGAAGCATTACTTCCATCCAAAGCAACATTTATAGATTGTGAAATTGAACTATAATCTATAGTATCATTATCATCTCCACCATCTATATTATCCGAACCATCAAGAGCCAAAGTTGTAATAAAAGTATCATCTCCACCATCACCAAAAAGCTGATCAATACCACCTTTACCATCAAGAGTATCATCTCCAAAAGATCCATGAATCTCATTTGCAATACTATTTCCCAAAAACATATCATTAGAGTTTGAACCTATAATATTTTCTATATTAGTAAGAGTATCACTATTTTCACTTAAACCTATAAACTGGCTATTACTATCACCTAGATCAACACTTACACTATTAACTGAGGAGCTATAATCTACTGTATCTACACCATCACCACCATCAAGAGCATCATTACCACCATCACCACTTAAAGTATCATCTCCAGTTCCACCTATAAGAGTATCTTTTCCAAAGCCACCTTTTAAAGTATCATCACCACTATCACCTTTGAGAATATTATTTTTTTGATCACCAATTAAGCTATCATTTGATTGTGAGCCTGTAACATTTTCTATATTCTTGATAGTATCTTCATTGACACTATTTATTGCTACAGTAGTTTCATTTTCACCATCTAACACAACAGAGACTGAACTACTTAAAGCTTGATAATTTACCTCATCAGATGAACCAAGACCACCATCTATTGAGTCATCTCCATCACCAACATGAGAGATAAAAAGGTCATTTCCACTTCCACCTCTTAAATCATCATCTCCATCTCCTCCATCAATTGTATCACTACCATCTTTGGCATCAATAATATTTACACCATCATCACCATATAGATGATCTCCATATTGTGAACCTATAATATTTTCAAAATTGACAATAGTATCTTGCCCCTCTTTTGTATCTTGAATTGTATCAATCTTTAAATCTACATCAATACCACTATTAACATTTTCAAAACTAATAGTATCTCTTCCATCTCCTCCATCAAGTCTATTATTTCCGCTATTTCCCTCAATAGTATCATCATAATCAGAGCCAAGAATATTTTCAATACCTCTAATTGTATCTGTACCAGTTGATGCACCAGTATATTGTGGATTTGAATTTTTGAGATTAACCCCAATAAAAGATGAGGCATTTTCATAACTTAAAGTATCACCCAAAGCGTCATGATCACCACCTTCAATATAATCATCTCCACTTCCACCCTCCAAAATATCATCTCCACCATCACCATAAAGGGAGTCATTATCATCTCCACCCTCTAATCTATCATTATCATCTCCACCCTCTAATCTATCCTCTCCACTTCCACCAATCAAAATATCTTCATGAGCTTCACCTATTAGAGTATCATCTCCATCGGCTCCTTCTAAAGTATCTTTTCCAATATTTCCAGTTAAAATATTTGCATTCTCATCACCTACAATATGATTATCTGCACGAGAGCCTATAATGTTTTCAATACCTTTTAAAGTATCACTATCCCCTCCAACAATAGTTACACTTCCATCATTGAGACCATTTAAAGTAACACTAATTTGTTCATTAAGAGAGCTATAATCTACACTATCACTTCCACTGCCACCATCATATATATCAGCTCCATCCAATGCACTTTTAGAGACAAAAGTATCATCTCCTCCCTCACCAAAAAGCTCATCATCACCACTTCCACCATCAATAATATCACTATCATGTCCACCCAAAATAGTATTAATACCACCATCACCACTAAGAGTATCAGCCAAACTAGAGCCAACAATATCCTCTATACCAACAATCTTATCATCACCCTCTAATAGACTAATAGTTTGGGTATCAGTTCGTCCTAAATCAACACTTACACCACTTCCTGAATTTGAAAAATCCAACCTATCATGACTGCCTTCACCACCATCTATAGTATCATTTCCAGTTCCACCAATAATAGTATCATCACCCTCACCACCAAAAAGAAGATCATCACCAGATTGACCACTTAAAGTATCATTTCCACCATTACCTTTTAAGTGATTGGCATTAAGATCACCTACTAAATTATCTCCTACACTAGAACCACTAATATTTTCAATATTTTTAATACTATCATTATCACCACCATCAATAGTTACAATAGTTTGGGAATCACTATTTAATGTAACTTCTATCTTACTATCTAAATTACTATAATCTACCTCATCACCACTTCCATTTCCACCGTCCATAGTATCTGTGCCATCACTCAAAGATGCTACAAATAGATCATTTCCACTATCACCAAAAATCTGATCATTTCCACCACTTGTATATAGAGTATCATTCCCACTCTCTCCATGAAGAATATTATTTGTACTATCACCTTTGAGTGTATCCTCTTTCAAAGAGCCTGTTAGATTTTCAAATCCAATAAAAGTATCTTCACCATCACCTACTGTATTTTGTTTAGCAGTAATTCCTAAATCTACATTTACACCTGAAAGTGCAGATTCAAAACTAAGAGTATCAACTCCTAGACCACCATCAAGAGTATTATCCCCACTATCTCCCTCGATTGTGTCATTATGAGTAGAGCCAATTACATTTTCTATATTATAGATCGTATCTATACCAGTAGAATCACCTGTATTTTGAGCATTTGTTTCACGAAGAGTTACCTTTATATTATCACTAGATAGAGAATAATCTACACTATCTTCTCCCACTCCACCATCAATAAAATCATCTCCACTACCTCCACTTAAAGTATCATTTCCACTATTACCATATAAAGAATCATCTCCAGCAGAACCCTTTAATAGATCATTACCCCCACCACCTTCAAGTCTATCATTACCCAAATCACCATCAAGATCATCATGACCACCATTTCCAATCAATTTATTATCAAAACCATCACCAACAACAACATCATCAAAAGATGAGCCAATTACATTCTCAATATTTTTAATAGTATCATCACTACTCAGATTAACAACAACCGTTGCATCATTTGCACCATCAAGAGTCACATTAATAGCCTGAGCCAAAGAGTAATCTACACTATCTACTCCAGCACCACCATCAATAATATCTGCACCCTCACTAGCAATAAAAGTATCATCATCTAATCCACCACCAAGAGTATCAGCTCCAACTCCACCATCAATAATATCTCTACCAACTCCACCATTAATAGTATCATCACCATCTTCACCAAATATCAGATCTGATCCGATATTTCCATCCAAAATATCATCTCCACCAGCACCTCTAATCGTATCATCACCCAAATTACCATCTATTTTATTTACAAGATCATCACCAACTAAAACATCTGCATATATTGATCCTTCCAAATTCTCAAAACCAATAATTTTATCTTTACCCTCAGAAGAAGTATTTTGAAATTCTGTAATACTCAAATCAATTTGAACACTTCCAATTGCATTTTCAAATGTTAGCAAATCTTCACCATCTCCACCAATCAAAATATTATCACTACTGTTTCCCTCAATAGTATCATCATGACTAGACGCAATAACATTCTCTATACTCTCTAAAGTATCAATACCATCACTTGCACTAACAGCACTCTCTTCTCTAAGAGATAAATTCAAAGATGATGAAGCACTATAATCTACACTATCATTTCCACTTCCACCAATTAATCTATCATTACCAATACCACCCATGAGTGTATCATCTCCAGATTCACCCATAAGTGTATCATCTCCGCCAAGACCAAATAATATATCATTTCCAATATTTCCAGCAAGTTTATTTGTCCCCCCATCTCCACTCAATCTATCGTCATACAAAGAGCCAGAGATATTTTCAATACTCTCAAGCTTATCAAAACCTGCACCTTTTGTATCTTGAGAAGCACCTAAAGATAGATCAACTTCGACACCAATAGAAGCATTACTATAATCTGCACTATCTATTCCATCTCCACCTTTTAAAAGATCATCACCTTCACCACCACGCAAGATATCATCACCCTCTCCTGCTTCAATAGTGTCATTACCAGCTTTTGCATCAATAAAATCTGCACCATCATTTCCATAAATAGTATTTACAAAAGTATTACCAATAAGACGATCATTTTGATTTGACCCAATAATATTTTCTACCCCACTAACCGTATCACTACCCTCACCTACAACAATTCCCAAAGATAGATCAACATTAATCATGTTTGTAAGGGAGCTAAAATCTATACTATCTTTACCATTTCCACCACTAAAAACATCATTTCCAAGCCCACCTTTTAGAGTATCATCTCCATCTCCACCACTAATAAAATCATCTCCATCAGAGCCATCTAAATTATCATCCCCACTTCCACCAAAGAGAGAATCATCTCCACCAAGCCCATTAATTTTATCATTTCCACCATTTCCAAGTAAAATATTATCTGAGTTATCACCGATCAAAACATCATCTTGGTTAGTAGCGATCACTTTCTCAATAGATATAAGATGATCTATACCAATCTCACTATTTGTAGCTTTTGCCTGATCCAAATTAACTTCAATAGATTTAGTCAATGCACTATAATCTACACTATCCTCACCAATACCACCATCAATCTCATCATCTCCAGCCTCACCAATAAAAGTATCATCTCCAGCTCCACCAATTAGAGTATCATCACCAATTCCACCAAAAATAAGATCATTGCCACTCTTACCATCCAAGATATTAACGCTACTATCACCAAAAATTTTATCGCTATTTTGTGAACCAATAATATTTTCAATACTCTCCAAAGTGTCAGAAGAGCCAAAGCCATCATTTTTGGCAACTCCCATCTCCAAATCAACATCTATCTTTCCAGAAGCAGTTGTATAATCTACACTATCACTCCCCTCTCCACCAATCAAAGTATCATTACCTAATCCACCAGAGAGAGTATCATCTCCCTTTGAGCCATCCAACAGATTAATAGATTCATTACCAATCAAAATATCATCATAATCTGATCCATGAAGATTCTCAATATTTTTGAGCTTATCCATACCCGCACCCAAAGTATCTTGTTCATCTTCCAAATTAAGATCAACTAAAACACCTTTGGAAGATGATGAGTAATCAGCACTATCAATACCCTCTCCACCATCAAGTAGATCATTACCATCACCTCCATCAAGATAATCATCTCCACCTCTTCCTATTAAGATATTATCTTGATTATCACCTTTTAGGGTATCATCAAAACTTGTACCAATCACACCCTCAATACTTACAAATGAATCAATACCTTGACCACCACCAATATCCATATCACCACTAGCAGATAGATCCAAATTGATCGCCTCAGTAGAAAGAGAGTAATCCGCAACATCAAGTCCCTCACCACCATCAAGCTTATCATCTCCAGCTCCACCACTAAGAGTATCGTCTCCTTCATCACCCTTTAATATATCATTCCCATCATCACCAAAAAGCTCATCATTACCTTTACCGCCAAAAATATTATCAGATCCAGCTCCACCATGAATCTCATCTAAACCACTATTTCCAAATAGTTTATTTTCACTAGAATCACCCTTTATAAGATCATCAAAAGATGAGCCAGAAATATTTTCAATATCAATTAATCTATCTAATCCCTCTCCAGAAACTACTCCACTCTCTAAAGAAGCATCAATTAAACCAATTGCATCATCATAATTTGCTGTATCTTCACCTTCACCACCATCTAGTTGGTCATTTCCACCCTTACCAACAAGAGTATCATTACCACCATTTCCGATCAAAAGATTATCTTTATCATCACCAATCAATATATCATCAACAGAAGATCCACTAATATTTTCTATATTGAGGATAGTATCATCCCCTGCACCAATAGCAATATGTTTTGATAAATCAACATAAACAGAACTTTTTAAAGAGGAGTTATCTAATAGATCTATACCCTCACCACCATCAACATAATCATCACCTTTTCCACCAACAAGAGTATCATCTCCCATCTCTCCATAAAGAAAATCATCACCATCTTGAGCAGATAAACTATCTTTTCCACTTCCACCATAAAGCTTATTATCTTGACTATCTCCCAAAAGAGTATCATCAAGATTTGATCCTCTCACATTTTCAATATTTACAATAGTATCAACTCCAGCACCTATACTATCTTGGGCTTCAGCAATTGATAAATCGATCTTTACACCCATACTAGCAGAGCTATAATCTACCTCATCACCTTCACTGCTATTTTCTCCTCCATCAATAAGATCATCACCACTTCCACCATCAAGCTTATCATCACCACTTCCACCCAAAAGAGTATCATGACCACTTAATCCAAATATCTCATCATTTCCACCATTTCCTGATAAAATATTACTATTAGCATCTCCCGTTATCTTATCATCAACAGTAGAACCCTCAGCATTTTCGATACTAATCAAACTATCCATGCCATCACCAATAGCACTTTTGGATTTTAGATCAATCTCTACACTCTCGTTAAAAGATGAAAAATCTACAGTATCTATGCCATTTCCACCATCAATAATATCATCACCAGCTCCACCAACAAGCCTATCATAACCATCATACCCCTTAAGAGTATTTATCTTCTCATTTCCAACAATCAAATCATCAAATTTTGATCCTTGAACATGTTCTATATCAATAATTTTATCTTCACCATCTCCAGAAGCAGTTCCACTAGACAAATTGATAGAGACCCCCTCGTTTGGTTCATAAACAACAGGTTTTTCCTCTTTAGTTTGTGCTGTATCATCTGGATTAGATTTAGATTCTGACTCTTCCTCTTTTTTTTCATCTACCCCAAAACTACTATAATCTACCCAATCCCCATACAAGCCATCTTCTCCACCATCAATCGTATCATTTCCAGCTCCACCTTTTAGAGTATCATCACCAGCTCCTGCTATAAGCTCATCATCACCAGCTTTTCCATCAAGATAATCATTCCCCTTATCTGCAATAAAAATATTATTACCATCATCACCAACTAACTTATCATCTTGAGAAGTAGCAATAATCTTCTCAATATTTTCAACACTATCAAACCCCTCTCCAGAAGCAAAATGTTGAGAAAGATCAACATTTAATCCACTCTCAACAACATGACTATAATCAATGGTATCTACACCTTCCCCCCCATCAATGGCATCATTCCCCTTACCACCAATAAAATAATCAGCTCCACCATTTCCAATAAGTTCATTTATTCCATCATCACCAAAAAGAGAATCTCCATAGTTTGAGCCAATAAGGTTTTCAATCCCCTCCAACCTATCTTCACCCTCTCCAATGGCAGTACCATACTTCTCATCACTCTCTTTAAGATCAACTGCTTCTATATGAGCAGTAATTGCATTGGAAGAATCACTAAAGTCAGCACTATCACTTCCACTTCCACCAATTAAAATATCATTTCCCACTCCACCATTGAGCTTATCATTGTCTTCTCCACCAATTAGAGTATCATCTCCACCGCCACCTTTAATCTCATCATGACCAGCTTTTCCTTCAATAATATTAACACCATTTTCACCAATCAAAGTATCATCTTCCAAAGAGCCTATTAAATTTTCTATATTAGAAATCTTATCATTGCCTTCACCAGTAGCAATTCCTGTATTTAGATCAACGCTTACACCATTTTTGGAATTTTGATAATCCAAAAGATCAATACCATCTCCACCATCAATAGTATCATCACCCTCACCAGCAATAATTTTATCATCACCACCCATAGCCAAAATATTATCATTACCACCAAAAGCAGTAATAGTATCACTTACAAAACCACCAACAACCTTTGTATCATTTTGAGAAGTTAAAATAATATTTTCATTAGATTCTCTAGCCAAAACAAAACCAATCTCTAGATTTCCATCATAGATATAATCATCACTACTTTCAATATTTTTAACCTGGATACCAACCTGTTTTAAACCCAAAAGCTCCTTATTATCAGGCGTGACAATCTTCACAGGATTGAGAGGGTCAACATCAATATTATTCTCATTAAAAATAGAATGTATTTCAAAATTCAAAGATAAATCATTATGTGTCGTTTGAGATTTATATTTTAGAATAAGCTCCACTTCGTTTCCTACAGTTTTAAATTCATCTCTATTAATAATCCAACTATCACCAATCTTAGTACCACCAACAATCTCAAAATCATCAGCTAAACCACTAATTTTAATTGTCTCTACTTTAAAACCTTCAGGTTGAGCTACACTCAAGGATATTAATTTAGATATAGAACTTTCATCAAACCACTCTGGATTATCTACAACAATATCCATCTTTTTATCACTAGAGGAGTAATCAAAAACTTCTGCTTCAAGTTGAGCTTCACCACTACCATCATATCTAGCTCTAACACTACCTCCTCCACCAATAACAGAGAGTTTATCACCTACATCAGACTCCTCTTTTTGTGTCTGAAAAAATCCAATTTCAACATCTAAAGTTGCTGTTACATCAGCAGAAGAGACATTACTAGCAGAAGATGAGGCATCTTCAACAGGTCTAAAATATGCATTATAATCATTCTCTTCAGCTACATCAGGATTTACATCTACATCCTCTATCTGAATCATCTTTTTCTGATTTTCCAACTCAGCTTGTTCCTCTGATTGAGACTGTTTTGCCTCTTCAAGTTGAATTTGTGCCTCTTGTAGCTTTTCGGCCATATCTCGCTGTTCTTCCAATTTAGCCTCTTGCTCTTGAGCTTTGCTCTCCAACTCTTTAGCTTGATCCTCTATCTCTTGAGCTTTCGCCTCAAGTGAAGCTTTTTTATCTGCCATCTCTTTATCAAGTGCAGCCAACTCCTCTTTTAAAGATATAGCCTCATCAGTAAGCATACTCTCAATAGGACTCTCTTTTACCTCATCAACTTGCATTAAAATACCCTCAATCTCCAAAGGCTGACCATTTGAAAGTATAATTTGAGGGGGATTTTCCTCAAAAGCTAATTGAGCCATAGAGACAAAAACAATCTCACCACCATCAGGCATTTTTACCACTATATCACTACCTACAAGTTTAAAAGCAGCTTTGCTAACATCAAAATCAAAAGATACCTTATCTCCAGGTCTTGTAAAGACACTAATACTCTCATCTTTTGCGGGAGCTAATTTGATTTGGACTTTCTCTTTGCCATAAAATATTTTATTTGATGCAGTATCTGCCATGATTATTCCTAAAAGTTTAATATACTGATCGCATAATCGACAATTAGAAAAAAATATTAAATTTAAATGAAAAATATAAGAAAATATGGTTATATTTGGATTATAGCTTAGTCAAAAAATTATTTTAAAGTAAAATTTTTATATAATACTTTCATACAAAATAAGGCAACCTTACATGAAATTCCAAATTAATAATATTGACAGCAAAGCTCGTGCATGTACTATTCAAACTAAACATAGCACAATAAAAACACCCGTATTTATGCCAGTAGGAACTGTTGGAGCTGTCAAATCACTTGATGCTTATGACATGATAGAGTTATTAAAAAGTGACATTATTTTGGCAAATACTTATCACTTATATTTAAGACCCAAAGATAGTGTGGTAAAACACTTTGGAGGATTACATAAATTTACAAAATATAACAGAAGTTTTTTAACTGATAGCGGAGGATTTCAAGCATTTTCTCTATCAAATATATCCAAGCCTGATGAAAACGGTATACATTTCAAAAGCCATATTGATGGCTCTTCTCACTACTTTACTCCTTCAAAGGTTATTGATATTCAAAATAATTTGGGTAGTGATATTATGATGATATTAGATGATCTTATTGCTCTTCCTGCGACAAAAGAGAGAATAGAACTATCTATTGATAGAACTTCAAGATGGGCAGAAGAGTCCATAAACTATCATAAAGATAATCAACAAAAAGGTATAGGAGAGGAGCAAAATATCTTTGCAATTATTCAAGGTGGCACAGACAAACACTATAGAGAAATTTCAGCCAAAGCTCTAACAAGCCTTGATTATGATGGATTTGCAATTGGAGGACTTAGTGTAGGTGAAGCAAATCAAGATATGTATGATACGGTAGAGTTTACCACTCAATTTATGCCCAGCGATAAGCCTAGATATCTCATGGGAGTTGGAACTCCTGAAGATTTAATTGAAAATATTAAGAGAGGTATTGATATGTTTGATTGTGTTATGCCAACAAGAAATGCAAGAAATGGGACACTCTTTACAAGTTTTGGTAAGATAAATATCAAAGGAGCTAAACATATATTAAGCGATGAACCAATAGATAGTGAATGTTCATGTCACACATGCAAAAACTACTCAAGAGGTTATCTTAATCACCTTTTCAAAGCAAAAGAACTTACCTACTTTAGACTAGCTTCACTACATAATTTACACTACTATTTAAATCTCATGAGAGAGTGTAGAGTTGCTATTTTGGAAAATAAATTTGAAGAGTTTAGAAAAGAGTTTTATAGAAAAAGAGAGTCATAATGATTCAAAAAACTTTAACAATATGGCTACCAATACTTCTTGCTACTATTGGACTCTCTTGGCTTGTATTTAAAGTTTTGGAACCTGCAAAAAATCATGAGCTCTCTATCGCTACAGGTTCACAAAATGGGATGTATTATCTCAAAGCAAATCAATACTCCAATCTATTAAGAGAAGAGGGATTTAAAGTCAATATTCTAAAAACTGCTGGATCAGTTGAAAATTTACAGCTACTAAAAGAGTCTAAAGCAGATATCGCCTTTTTACAAGGAGGTGTTGCAAATAAGGAGGCAAAAGAGGAGTTAAGAACTATCTCAAATATATACTTTGAACCTGTATGGATATTTCATCGAAAAAGCCATAAACCTATAGAGTATTTAAATGATTTAGCTCATAAAAGAGTATCTATAGGAGCCAAAGGGAGCGGAACTATAGCATTAGCAAAAGATCTTCTTTTAGCAACAAAAATAGATATAAATAGTACAAATATCAAACATCTCAATACAAAAGATGCTTATGAAGCATTTAAAAGAGGGGAACTAGACGCATTTTTTACAGTTACGGCAGCATCATCACCACTTATTCAAGAGATTTTACAAGACCCAAATATTGAAATTGCTAGACTAAAAAGGGTAAAAGCACTAAAAAAACATTTCAAATTTTTAACACAAATAACGATACCCGAAGGCTCAATATCCCTAGTCAAAAATATCCCATCTAAAGATATTAAACTTATAGCAACAACAGCGGCATTAGTTGTCAAAAAAGATTTAGATGATACGCTTGTACGATTTATGACTATGCAAGTTACAAAGGCGATAAAAGAGGGGAAAGATTTTCAAAAAGTAAGTAATAAAAATTTAGATATCCCACTACATGAAGAGTCAAAAAATTATTTTCTTACAGGAGATAGTTGGCTAGAGAAAATATTTCCATACTGGGTAGCTTCAAATATTGATAGATTAAAATTTCTACTAATTCCAATCCTTACACTTCTTATTCCAGCAGCAAAAAGCCTTTTACCTCTATATAGATGGCGTATTAGATCAAGAATCTACAGATGGTACAAAGAGTTAGATATACTTGAGAATGACATGAAAATGGCATCTCAAAAAAAAATAGAGGGATTAGAACATCTCTTAACTGAAATCAATGAACAGACAGATGTTCCATTAGCCTATATGGGAGAGTTATATGCTCTAAAGCTCCATATAGACACTATTATTTCAAGAGTTGAAAAGGTATAAAAAGAGGTGACTAAGATCACCTCACTAATTTATCCAATTGGCACAGAATTTGTTACACTCCCTATCTCTTTGTAAAATCTTTGGTTGCCTCATCATAAGCATCATAAAATTTCATTACTTTACCACCGAACTCTTTGGCAAAGTTATCTGCATCCTCTTTTTTAGCAAAAGCATATTTACTTACACGGCTCATAGTCCCCTTTTTGGAGCTACCAACAACATAAAATGCTTTTAAAACAGGGATAAATTTTAAACTCTTTGTATCTACCACTCTAAGATTAGTTAAATCAGTTTTATTAAATTCATTATCTTTTACTACACAATGTAAAGAGCAGTACTGTTTAACCCCATCTTTTGTATCACCAACATGATTTGTCTTATAAAATGTAGGAAGGTGCATCCCACAAATGGCACATGACTCTTTATCTTTACCTGATTGCAAAATAGTTGCCTGATCTACAGATACACTTTGATACCTTACTTTATTGAGAGTTGAGCTGACACATCCACTAAAGAACAACACCAAAGCTAAAGTGGAGAAAAAAATTAAACTTTTCATAAAAAACCTTTAAATAATTTTATTTGTATTTGTGATAATACTACTTTTTATGTGAAAATTCCCAAAGCTCACCCCACCAATCTTGCTTTGGGTACTCTTGAAAATCTGTTTTCTCATTATCTCCCCATATCTCTATACTATCAATTAATCCATCTTTATAAAATTGATATAGTTGATCAAGATACCATTTAAAAACACCTTTTTCTACTGGCTTTGCTCCTATACCAGAGTGATATGCCCACCCCTCTGTATAGTGTGGTGAGATTGAAGGAATAACAATTGCATCAGGGTTGAGTCGCTTAATCTCCATTAATCTACTAAGCACCATTCCTATCTGCTTTTTCTTATCAGAATAACTTTTTAAACTAAAAGCAGGATATAGAGCAGGGGATACAAAATCAACAACATCAATAAAAGCCTTATAAATTTTTGTATCTTTATTATGCCACTCATCATAATTAATAAGCCATGAGTTATCAACACCCTTTGCAAGAGCGTTATAATCTCTATTTCTATACCCTTCATTATATCTATTATAAGAGACTATACTATCCCATAATCCTACTTTTGTATTTGGATATATATCTTTTACTGCTTTAATAGATTTTAGCTTTTTGGCTATTGTTCTACTGACAATTTTTCGTCCATTTTTCGTCACTTTTTTGCTATCAACCATTTTTGAGATCAATGAACCATAAGGAGAAAACTCTTTCTCTACATAACTTACATTAGTAGGAACATGCTCAATATCCAACATAATAAACCCTCCATTAGGATCAACTCTATTATGTAGATATTTACTATTCATTTTCTCTTTTACTAACTTTTGCAAAGTTTTAATTTGAGGTTGTGTCTTAATTCTATTTGGATCAGCATCTTTATAAGAGGGAATTGGATAAAAAAAGTCATCCACCCAAAACATAGCACTATTTTCTAGTCCAAAAGATTTCATAGTCCTCGTTTTTGTATACTTTTTAAGATATTGTTCTTTTCCACTTCTTCCCTCTAAATCATCATAAATTTTAAAGGCTCTTTTCTCTCTTTTTTTTGTACTTTTTTTTGTTTTAAAACTTAAATCTTCATAAATTTTTTTATTATTCATAAGAACCAACTCCACTCTATAGCTATATTTAGTAGATGGTTTTAGAGAGTTATCTATAAAAAAATTCCATCTATGTCCTATATCCGAAGCTTTAAGATAGACTCTTTTAATAAATTTTTTGTCTCCATTTTTATAAATATTGATATAACTAATTGGTAAATTTTTTTCATCCCACTCAATATACACAACATAAGCACCAGCATAAAGATCAATATCCAATTTCTTATTACGAATACTAAGCGTAAGTGCATCTCCACCCGTATAAGAACCATCAGTATGATCATAAAGAGCTATGGCTTTATCAAAACTTGTACTGTTTTGAGCATTAAGAGTAAGATGTAATAAAAATGCAACAACTAAAACAATTAATATCCATTTCATATCTATTTTCCTCCTTTTTTAAAATATATTTTTTTGATAATCTATCCTCCCCCAGATATCACCACTATAAAAAAATCTCTTTTGATTGCCTAGATTATTAAATAGAGACTTCTCATTTTTACTCAATTTATACCCTTCTAAAAATAGGATTGTAGGAAAGATATTAAAATGAGAGATATGATTTTTATTGGTAACTAAATTTTCTTTGGTGTAGTTAGAAATTATATTTTTTACATCTCCAAATGCAACAAAAAAGAGAGGTACATTCGCTTCTGTAGTAGTCGGTAAGGCTGAACAATGTGTCTGTTTATTATCATTATCAAATAAATTTTGTCCATGATCTGATGTATATATAAATAAGACATTTAATTTATTAAACACTCGATATACCTCTCTCCACCAATCATTAACACTCCATCTTAGAGCATTATAATAACTATGCAACATCTTATCTTTTGTATCTAAAGTAGGTGCTTCCCCTATATCTAATGTAGGAGTAAAAACTTTTTTATCTTGTGGATAGGTCTCTTCATAAGGAAAATGTGCACCCAATTTATTTATATATACAAATATTTTTTTATGAGCATTTAGCTCTTTTTTTAGTGATTTAATCACATCAAAATCATTCATAAATCGTGGTGAGTTATACTCTTTTTCTATTTGAATATATCTATCTATTGTAGAAAAATCATATTTAGACATATAGTTTTGTGGTTTAGTTTGCTCATTTTGAGCATCAATAAAAACTGTAAAATAACCAGCTTTTTTTGCATATGCCCATATATTTGGATTTTTTAAAGTAGATTGATTTTCATCAGGAAACATATCAGCACAAATACCACTTCTAAGAATAGTATTAGATGTATTTGAACAGTTTGCACCACTACTAGCAATACCATAATTAAAGATATTTTCACCAATAGAGTTTAAAAATGGTGTGGTATCCTCTTGATATCCATTTAGACTAAGTTTTGTAGCAACTATAGATTCATCTACAATATAGACAATCTTATCAACACTAGACTTACCAACTTCTCTTATTATTTTGGATTTTTCTCCCAAATACATAGGAGCTTGATAAGCATTATTAAAATTCATAACAACTTTAAAAGGTATAAAAAAGAGTCGATCAGAGGCACTATATGTACCTTTTACAATATACAAAATAATTAAAACAACTACTAGTAACAATAACTTTAGAGGTTTAATTTTATTATAAGTGTTACGGGCAATAAAAAGTATAGCCCCAACAAATAGAGCACTCAGCCCCACACCCTTATATATTGCTCCACTAAAATTATTAAAAGCCTCTCTTGCAAAATCAAAATCAGATATTGCAACCATCGCTTCATTGGTACTAAATCCATATCCATTTATAAAATAGTATGTCAAAAAGATAGAAAGAGTTAAAAATAAAACTCCACTAGATACCCACCTAAGTATCCTATTTTTTGATGTAATTAACAACGAGAATAGGAGTATTTGAATTATAAAATTTACAAAATATAAAATCTCTCTTACCTGCTCTTTTATCTCCCAAAAAAAGAAAATTGGCAACTCTTGAAAATAACTTTTATAACTACTAATTGCAATATCCAAAAATAGCATAAATAGAAAAGCTATAATAATTATTTTATTTGTACTCAAAAAATTTTTTATATTTTTGAAACTCAACACACTAGATATTTTTTTTAAAAACCCTTGTTTTTCGGCTCTATCTTCAAGAATAATATTTTGAATTTCAGGATAATCAGATTTTATTACCTCTTTTTTCTCTTTAGCTAAAACTTCGCTAATTTCACTCATATTCATAGATTTCATACCATACTCTTTTTCAAGAGAGTTATAATGTTCCAAAATTTTCGTCAAAAAAGCGATATTTTTCTCTCTATTATTACCAAAATTATGAGGATGCCACCAAAGATGATAAAGCGTATCCGTTTTTGCAGCATGAGTCATAGCCTTTTTAATTCGTCTTAGTTTTAATCTATCAAAAATAGACAACTTAAAAGAGTATGGTCTCAAAAATCTACTCGCAGGAATATTGTATGGTTTTGATTCTCCAATATCATCAAGATTATAAGTATGAAAACCTGATAAATTTATATAAGAGTCCAAAATTCTCAAAGCTCTCTTTAAAAGGCTCTTTTTAGCTTTCTCATCACTAGCTTCATACATCCATCCCTGCTCATTACCACGATAACTTGTAATATCTGATTTTTTTAAAATCTCCAAATATTGCTCATTATATTGATTTCTAGGAAAAACCAAACTTTTTATATCTACATTAAATTTAAATGCAACCTTTTTTGCTTTCTCTAAATCAGCATAAAAAGCCTCTTTAGTTTGACCTTTTTCTAGACAATAGTAGTGTGAAAAGGTATGCGTTGCAACTTCTTGATTTTTGGAATTTGCAATTTTTTTAATTATATTTGGAGCAAAATGAGCATCATGTATCAACTCTCTATTTTCCTCGATATAACTATATAAATTAAGCTCATCATTTTCATATTGAGGTAAAATATCTGGATAATTTTGAATTAAAATATCTCTATTTTGTAAAAAAAGAAATCCTACACTAGCCCAAGTGACATGTATATTATATTTATCAAAAAGTAGTAATATCCTATCTATAGACTCTTTAGTTCCACCAATTTCACAAGCATAATCTCTTAAACTCACAACATCTTTCATACCCCAATAGAGTTCAAAATCTAGTGAGATAGTAAATATCCCACAACTATTCTTTTGCATACTCAATACTCCTAAATTTATTCAACACAACATCAAAAACTTCAACTATTGTTTTAAGACATCTTATATAATCGTCATAAAATCCATAATTAAAAAGCTTTTTTACATTTTTATTGTAAGAGTCTCTCATTTGAGATAATTGCCCGACCAATATTAAATTCAAATTATAAAAAAGAGTAAATCTCCCACTAAAAAAGTTTTTATAAAAAATATTTTTACCTATTTTAAAAAAATAGATTAAAAAAGAGATTGGTAAGAAAAGAAAAATAGATATATAAGAGTTACATAACATTTACTACACTAAACTCAAACTAGGTAAAAAACAGTATATTTTTTTAACCTAATAGAGATTCGACTATCCTTTTATTTTAATAAAGTAATTTTTTTTATTAAATATTTTATCTTTATATTCTTGTTTTTTTGATAAAATTCGGGAATTAAATTATAAAGATGATATATGATAAAAATTATCAAACACCAAAACGATATAAAAAATATTACCTTGCCATTTTTTGCAAAAGAGGATTATCTTAAGTGTAAAAGTGACATTTATGGCTGGATAGCAGACAAAAAATTTATACTATCATTTACTATATTTAAAAAATTTATTTTCACTAGACTTGTATTTACAACGCAAACTATTTATAGAACTATTGCAACGATAGAGGAAGAAAAAATATTTTTAAATCAAGCAATAAAATTAATAGAAAAAGAAAAATTGTGTGATGTAATCTTTAAACCACAACCAAGTGCCGTTTTTCAAACTTATCCTAGTGAGTGTGATATTTTTAGATGGGGAAGTTATGCCATAGATATTACAAGTAATAGAGATGAGATGATCCAAAAAATGAAACCATCTCAAAGAACATACACAAGAAAAGCGATTAAGCTAGGAGCTAAGGTAGAAGAGGCATCAATAGAAGAGTTTTTCTCTCTTGCAAATGAGACACTAAAGAGACAAAAAATTGAACTATTACTGAGTAAAGATGAGATAGAACTAGAGTATAAAAGACTTTATCCAAAATATTTAAAACTATTTAAAGTCTCATTTGAGGGGAAAATTCATGGAGTGCTATTTGTATTTTTTGACAACAAAAATGCCTTTGCCAAATATGCAGGAAGTATACCCCGTCCATTAAAAGGGAGCCTAAAACTTTTACATTTAGAAGCCATGTTATATTTAGCAAAAAAACATAATATTCAAACCTATGATTTTATTGGAGCAATACCAAATGTAAAAGAGAATACAAAAGAGGCAGGCATTCAAAGATTCAAAAAAGAGTTTGGAGCATATCAAAGAGAGGGTTATCAATTTAGCAAAATTATTGTTCCATGGAAATATCACCTTTTTACAATAATGTTGAAGACAATGTTTAAATTAAAAGGTATTAAATACTTAGACCCAGTCGAAAAATATAAAAATCTATCTAGAACAGGATTAAAAATATGAAAGAGTTAACATTAGGATTAAATTTTTGTGATGGTCATGACACCTCTGTATTTTCAATTTTTGATAATGATATATATGGTATATCTCAAGAACGCCTCACTAGAATCAAACATGACTCAATGTATCCAATAGATGCAATAAAAGAGATGTTACGATATAAAAAGATAGATCCATTAAAAATAGAAAAAGTTTATGCAGGAGTTGCAACTCTTGAATTTGAAAACCTAAAACTATTTCATAACAAATATGAAAAAGATGTTGCACTTAGAAAATATTTTCAAAATAATAGAGATCGAATCTATATAAAAGAGCTCTCATCACAAATAAAATATCAAAATAGTATCTCTCCAATAAAGAGAATTTTTAATCTATCTTTAGAAAAAAATGGAAGAGAATTCCTATTTTTAAAACTAAAAGGGAGAAAAGTTCCATTAAGAGATATTGTTTTGAGACATTTAAAAGATATTTTTCCAAATGCAAAAATAAAAATAAAATTTTTTGAACACCATTTAGCACATGCTTACTCTACCTACTTTTCATCACCTTTTAAAGATAGTTTAGTATTAAGCTTTGATGGATATGGTGATCAATATTTTTCAAAAATATATTTTGTAGATCAAAAAAACCAAAGATTTAAAGAGATTGGTAGTAGTAAAAATATATTTGTGGAGAACTTTAAACAATATGATTTTACAGATAATGGTGCAGTATCTATAGGTAACATCTACTCTGTTTTCACTTTTTTGCTTGGTTTCACACCAAATGCAGATGAGGGCAAAGTAGAAGCTTTGGCAGCATTTGGAAATGCTGATAATAGACTCTATAAAGCACTAATGCTTAGTACACATATAGATAGAATTACTCTATCTATCAATCTTGATCCAGATAAAATTAATAAACTTTTTGAAAAAAGTAGTATAGAATCCATATTGAAAGAGCTTTCAAAAGAGGATATTGCTGCTTCTGTACAAAAATATACTGAAGAATCTATAATAGAACTTTTAAAGGTACTCAAAGAGAAAAATGACTCTCCAAATATATGTTTAGCTGGTGGTGTGACTGCAAATGTAATCATGAATATGAAAATTAACCAAAAACTTTTTGAAAATATATCTATTGTACCTGCTATGGCAGATGATGGACTAGCACAAGGCGTTGCTTTGATGATGAAAGAGAGATATAACAAAAATATAACAACAAATTTTAAATTTCCAACCATGCCATATTTTGGTTCATCTTATACACATAAAGAGGTAAAAGAGGCACTACAAAATAGTAATCTAAAATATAAATTTTTGGGAAATAGTGCATATATAAAAGCTGCTGAAGCTATTGTTGATGGTCAAATTGGTGGAATATTTCAAGGAAGAGCTGAGTTTGGACCAAGGGCATTGGGAAATAGAACTATTATTGCAGATGTAAGAGACAAAAATATTCAGAAAAAGATCAATCAAGAGATCAAAAATCGCCCAACTTTTCAACCATTTTGCCCCTCTATCTTAGAGGAGGAGAGAGAGAGATTATTTGAAAAATCTTACAGTAATAAACATATGACTATTGCATTCAAACTAAAAGAGAAGTTTGTCAAAAATATTCCAGGAGCTATACATATAGATAATAGTGCAAGAGTACAATTTGTATCACAAGAGGATAATCCACACTACTACTCTCTCATAAAAAGAGTAAAAGAGTTAACAAATTTTGGTGTTATTATTAATACATCTTTTAATAAACATGGTAGAACAATGGTATTAACCCCTCAAGACGCTATCATAGATTTTATATATACAAACCTAGACTTTATGGTAATTGAGGGTTTTTGGGTAGAGAGGCATTAATATCTATTTTTTGCCTTATCTATAGGATCAATATAAGAGATACCTTTACTTTTAAAATAAACTTTTACAGCAATATTATATAATTTATAATAGAGGGGATTAATTACTACTGTAAATTGATATCCTTTTCTTAAATAAGAGCCAAATCTTTTTTTAAACTCTTGAATCCCATCCTCTTTTGAACCTTTTTTCAAGTTAATATAAGCACCAACAAAATCATAAGTTTTTACATTATGATTATGATACAAATCCAACATAACCTCCAAAATTAACAAACTCATACTGCACTTATAAGGAGGAGTAGAAGTACCACCCAACTCATAAAAAGCAACTCCATTTGCAAAATATATCAAACTTACACCCTGCAATTGACCATTTAAAGTAGCCTTATACATTCTCATATTATTTGGATATAGATGTTTTTTTATATTTAAAAGATGATCTCTATCAGGCAAAAGAGATATACCCTGTCTTTTAATAGTATTATATAAAAGATCAAAAATTTCGTCTAAATCTTCTACCTCTTCAACTTTTACACCCTCTCTAATCATTTTTCTAATACAACTTCTTCTTCTTGAACTTATCTTTTTAAGCATCTCCTCCATAGTAGGTTCTATATCAAGGGCATAACTTCCCCATTCAAAGAAATCAGATCCATCAGGATATGTTCTAAAAACAGCACTTGGTTGTGGTTTATAAATTACATCACACATCTTCTCTTTTTTAACTATTTTTACAACTTCATTTAAAAATTTCTTCTCCTCATCAATAGAAGAAGAGTCTCTCTCAATCACTTCAGTAGTAAAAATCATATGTGTAAATACTCTTTTTATCCTATAAATCACAAATGGCAAAATAAAATTAGAAGATACAAACCAACCATAACTTTCACCATTGCATACAAGATATTTTTCTTGAGCATAGATAGGTAAATCTATATTAATACCCTCTTCACTCTTTATAATTTCCACTAACATTTAAACTTTCCTTTACTCTTTATTCAAAGATATTTTTTTACTCTTAATACTTTTCCAATAAAATTTCACAACCAATAGTGTTAAAATATATTGAACAAAAAATGAGATAAGTGTTGCATATGCTGCTCCATAAACACCATACTTTTTAATTAATATTAAATTCAACACTACATTCAAAATCGCAGAGATGAATGTAACAGACGCTGCTATTTTTACCCTATCTACATAATATAAAAAACCAACAATAGGTTTTCTAAGACCTTCAAAACCATATGCAACAATCAAAATAGGCAAAAACTCCAAAGCATCATTAAACTTTTCATCAATCATAAAACTAAAAAGATAGGGGGAAAACCACATATAGGCAAAAACACTCAAAATAACAAATAGCGTAAATATATATGTAATCTTCACTACCTTTGCCAAATCTTGGTAATTATTACTATCAAGATACTCATACATGTATGGTTGCCAAGCATTTAGTGCAGAATCATAAATAATATTAATCACAATTGTCATAGTAAGAGCAATAGCATATATACCAGCTGCCTCTAAACTAACAATATTAGCAATAAAAACTTTATCAATAGTCCCCATCAAATAGAGTCCTACAATAGTAAATGTAAGAGGAAATAAAAATGATACAATCTCTTTAATCTTTATAAAATCAAAGTCCACTTTTATATGATCATATTTTATTAGATAATATATAGAGTAAAACATAAAAAGCATCAAGACAAAAAATTCTGCAAAAATTTTACCCTTCCAGCCCCAAGAGAACTCCACAACAAGCAAAAGTGTCAATACAACAATGGCTATAGTCTGAATAAACTGTAAAATTGCAATTTTTTTGGCATCTTTTTCAAGCTGAATAACAGTAAATAGAAGTTGCCAAAATACTTGAAACAGCCCTAAAAAAGCTATAAAAATAACTAATGGAGCATTTTGAGAGTAGTTCATAAAGATCATATCTCTAAAAATATATAAAATTGTACCTACAATAAAAAAAGTAGCTATAATGATTAAAATAACATGAAAAAGATATTTTTGAAACTTTTCATGAGAAAAAGAACTCTTTTTGACAAGTAAAAAGTTTGAGGGAAAAAGACCAATATAGACTACAGATAGAGTTGTCACTGACATTATCAGTGCTAGCATCCCATAATCATCTTTAGTCAAATAATAGGTCAAAATAGGAAGTATAAAAAAATTTATCCCCTTATTAAAAACCGCACTAAACATAAAGATAAGAGCATTATTAAACAGCCTATTTTTCAAAAATCTTTTCAAATTATCTCAACTCAATTAGATAGCTGTAGCATGACCAACAAGTGGTGATACAAATTTTTTATAAAAAACTTTTATTCCAAAATGAAATAGATAGTATGGAGATAATAACATATAATGCCAATACTCTTTTACCATATCATTAATATGAGCAAAATCTTTTTTGAGTGCTAATTTAATCATTGCTGCAGTTACTCTTTGAGAGTTTCTCAAAAATAGAACTACTCTTAACCATAAAGATGGTGAATTTTCATCAACATAATCATTTAAAAATTTTAGATTTTCAACCTCATAATCATACACTCTACTATTTGTCAAATTCTCATCATGAACTCTATAAAAAGTGTGAAATTCATTAATACAAAGTGACTTATATGACTTGGTTACTTTTAGTAAAATATCATAATCCTCACAATAATGTAATCCTTCATCAATTTTACCAACCTCCCTCAAAACATCTGCTCTGAAAATCGCTGAAGATATAAAGATAAAGTCACCTTTAGTCAATAATAACTGATGAATATCACCATCATAATGCTCTTCATAATGGTGGAATACTTTACCATTTTTATCAATATAGACTGTCTTAGAGTATATTAAAGATACTGATTTTCTATTATCACAACTATTTAACTCTTCAAATGATTTTTTTAATTTATCTTTATGCCAAATATCATCTGCATCCAAAATAGCTACCCACTCACCAATAGCTTTATCAATAGCCAGATTTCTAGCCTCTCCTAAAGGGGTATGTTCAGGAGCATAAAAATATTTTACTCTTGAATCTTGGTAACTATTAATAATCTCTGCACTTTTATCAGTAGATTGATTATCCCAAAAAATAATCTCCCAGTTTTGGTAAGTTTGATCAAAAACACTCTCAATCGCCTCTCTTAGATAAGTATCACTATTATAACAATTCATAATTATTGATACCAATGGTTGCTTATTCACTATAAAACTCCTCAATTTTTTTAATAATAAACTCCTGTTCATCTTCTTTTAAATCAGTATGACAAGGTAATGTCAAAATCTCTTCATAAATTTTTTCTGTTATGGGCAGAGAATAAGAGCTTTTATATTTACTAAGAAGATGGTTAGGTTTATAATGTATTCCACACTCAATATTGTGTGAGATAAGATACTCTCTTAATTTGTCTCTTTTTTCTACTTTTATGACAAAAATATGGGTAATTATATTTGGATAATCAAGAGGTAAAAAAGTTATCTCTTTGATATTTAGATTTTGAAGATAATAGTTAATAACTCTCTGTCGTTTTATCTTAATTTGATCAATTTTTTTGAGCTGTTCTCTTCCAATAGCAGCAAAAATATTACTCATGTGATATCTAAAACCCTGATATTTTACATCAAAATCCCAACTTCTCTCTTTTTTATAGCGTTTTTCACTATCTTTCTCTACACCCAAAAGTCTTGCATCTTTTACTCTTTGGATCAATTCTATATCACTAGATAATATAGCTCCACCCTCACCAGAAGTGATATTTTTGATACCATCAAAACTAAAACAGACTATATCACCCTCATATCCAATCAACTTAGAATCTCTTTGACAACCAAAAGAGTGAGCAGCATCTTCAACTACTCTTAAATTATACTCTAAAGCAAAATCATATATCTCTCTCATTCGACTAGAATCACTTGCATAATGCACGGGCATAATTGCCTTTGTATTTGTGCTAACTCTCTTTTTTGCATCTTTTATATCTATAAAAAGAGTATCTTCTCTTACATCTACAGATATAGGTGTTGCACCAGTTGCAGAAATTGCTTGATAAGAGGCTACATAAGTGAGAGAGGGAACCAAAACTTCATCACCTTCACCAATATCTAATCCAACGAGAGCCAAATGAAGAGCAGAGGTTCCTGTATTGACAGATACAACCTCTTTATTAGTCTCTATATAAGATTTAATCTCATCTTCAAAAAGCTTTACCTCTTCACCCATTCCCAAAAATTCATTATCCAAAACTTTTAAAACAGCCTCTTTCTCTTGAGCTCCAATAGAAGATTTGGAGAGTCTTATCTTTTTACCACTCATAAGCTATCTCTTTTATATCAATATTTACCGCTTCATTAGGATCATGTTCTAAAGAGGCGATATTTAACAACATATTATCTTCACCAATTCCACGAAATGCCATCCAAACATTTGGTTTTACACTCAATCGCTGATAATTATTTTTAGATAATTTTGTAGAAAAAAACTCTTTTGTTTCATCATTGTAAACTACAAATTCAATCTCTCCACTAACCACAATCAAATTTAGAGTCATGAGGGTATGTTTTTTCCACCCCTTAATATCTTCTTTGTGAATTGTAGAGAAATATGCTTCTCCAAATCCAGCATAACCACTATCACTCTTTTTCATGCCATGAAAAATATCACCCTTAGGATTATAGATCTGTTTAAGAGGTGTAAGAGTTATCTGCTCCAAGATATACCTCTTTTCTTTGCTTTATCTTCATACTCTCTAATCTGCTCCATAGTTTTTTGAAAGATAGAGAGTTTCGTGTGCTTATAAAAATTATAGTACCACTCACTCGTGAAACGGATCGTATCTTTATATTCAAGATTTGAACTCCATTTAAGATATGCCAAAGCTTTATCACAATTTAATTTCAAAAGTCCAGCTTCATGAAAAGGGATATTACCTGTCACTTTATAAGCATCTTTGGGATCATCAAAATTCCAATACTTACTCAAATCAATCAAAAGATCTTCAACACTACGATTTTGTTCTGCTCTTGGACCAAAATTAAAAGCCTCTCCATCTAAATTTTTATTATTAAAAAGAGCCATTCCAAGATTTAGATATCCACTCAAAGGCTCTAAAACATGTTGCCATGGTCTAGTCGCTTTAGGACTTCTTATCTCCACTTTTTGCCCATCTTTCCAAGATTTCATACAATCAACAACAATACGATCTTTTGCCCAATCTCCTCCACCAATTACATTTCCAGCTCTACCAATTGCCAATCTGATATTAGACTCTTCATTTTTAAAAAATGAGTGAAAGTAAGATTTGATAATTAGCTCAGCAGCCCCTTTTGAACCACTATAGATATCTTTACCACCCATTTGATCATCTTCTTTATATCCCCAAATCTGCTCTACATTGTCATAACATTTATCACTTGTAATAATAATAGCACTGCATTTGTGATTTGATATTCTCAAAGCTTCCAAAATATTTGCCGTACCTAAAACATTTGAAGATATAGTCTCTATAGGATCACTATATGAGGTAGATACAATAGGTTGAGCAGCAAGATGAAATATAAAATCTGGTTTCTCTTCGTGAATAAGATACTTCATCTTTTCAAGATCTCTAATATCTTCTTGATAGTGTTTGATTCTATTCTCAATTTCAATCTCTTCAAACATAGAGGGAGTTGTTGGGATATCTTTAGAGATACCAATTACATTTGCACCTAATCTCAAAAGCCAAGCAGAGAGCCAACTACCTTTAAAACCTGTATGACCTGTAACTAAAACTTTTTTGTCCCTATAAATATCACTAAACATACTATCTCCAAACCTTCCATTTTGCTCTACCACTATCCCACATCTCATTTAATTTACTCTTATCTCTAAGAGTATCCATAGGCATCCAAAATCCATGATGTTTATATGTAAAAATCTCTCCATCTTTTGCCAAATTTTTGAGTGGTTCTTGCTCAAAAACAGTACTATCAACATCTGAAATATAATCAAATACTTTTGGTTCACACACAAAATAACCCGCATTTATCCAGCTACCATCACCCTTTGGCTTCTCTTTAAATTCAAGTACCCGATCATCTTCACCAATCTCCAAAGCTCCAAATCTTCCATCTGGTTGAGCTGATGTCATAGTGAGAAGTTTACCGTGAGAGTTATGAAATTTGAGAAGTTCGTCAATATTAATATCACCAACACCATCTCCATAAGTCAATAAAAATGGTTCATCACCTACAATTTTTTGGGCTTTTTTGATTCTAGCTCCAGTCATTGCATGAAGACCTGTATCTATAAGTGTTACCCTCCATGGCTCACTACTATTATTCAAAATCTCCATACTATTTTTTTGAAGATCAATAGTAATATCACTTTGGTATAAAAAATAGTTTGCAAAATACTCTTTTATATAATACCCCTTGTATCCAAGAAGCACTACAAAATCATTAATCCCATAAGTAGAATATATCTTCATGATATGCCAAAGTATAGGCTTACCACCAATCTCTACCATGGGTTTTGGTTTTAGTGTTGTCTCCTCACTAAGTCTCGTTCCTAATCCACCTGCTAATAGTAATGCTCTCATTTTTTTTCCAACTATCTTATTTTTATTTTATAAATCGTATATAAACCCGTAAACTTTAAATAGCAATCGTAATAGGTGCAAACTGCCTCGTCTTAAATACAAATTGAATAGAAGATTTTACATGCATTATCATACTTTTGGAGAATGGAACCCTACTCGCCATCTGTGCATCATGTTCAATATAATATTTTTTATCATGAATAATACTCATCCCCATATTTCTAGCACGATAACAGATATCCATATCTTCACAATACATAAAATAGCTCTCATCAAAACCATGCAAACGCATAAATGAAAAAGCATTAAAAACCATAAATCCACCTGAGATCCACTCAGGACTCTTTACATACTTATTTGTGCCATAATGTAGACGGTTATCTGTGAGTAGAGAGATTGGAAAATTTAAAAAGCCAGGAAAGTGTTTATCTGGGTTATCTTTGATATTTGCTGCTTTATCAAAATATGTAGTTACACTATATATATCACTCTCATACTTATGAAAATTTCTAAGTAGTCCCAATAGTTGGTCATTATGAATAATGATATCAGGATTACAGACAATAAAAGTATCTTGAATTTTGGGGGAGATTAAACTAAACATCTTATTATGATTCTCTCCAAAACCTCTAATTTTTCCATCATGATAATAGTAAAGCCCCTTCTCATAACAGTACTCTTTTAGAGAACTTGAGCCAGTATTGTCCATAATAAAAACTTTAATACTAAACTCACCTAACTCTTTAGGAAAGTGACCAAAATTACTCATAACCAATTCATCTTGATTATGAGAAACAACAGAGATAAAAACATTCTTTTTCAAAAACAGCCCCTAATTTAGCAGCAAAAACAGGCATACTTTTATATAGTGAAATAAATTCTATCGTTTTACTATAAAAGTAAAATAAAACTGTTTTTTTAGTTTATAAAAACAGTTTTATTTATTAATTTTCACAATTAAATAAAATAAAACGCAAATTATTTATATAACTTTCTATATTATTGATCTATATTTCATATAAATAGACCAAAGGAACTATTTTGTTAAAATTTATCTTTATTATTATATTTTTTTTTACCTTAATACCTCTAAATGCTTTTCAATTATCATCCAAAACGACTATTGTATATGACGATAAAAATATAGACAATACCACACCAATAGAAGAATTATCACTATATTTGAAACAAATATTAAATCATAAGCCAAAAATTCTTAAAAAAATTTCTAATAGATATTCAACTATTACTCTTATAATTAATCCAAATAGTAAACTAAGAGACAAAAAAGATGAGAGTTTTATAATTGAAAGTAATCAAAACTCAATTATAATTACAGCTAAAAATGATCATGGACTTTTATATGGTGTTTATCACTTTTTGGAAAACTATTTGGGATGTAAATTTCTCTCTCCAAACTATGAATATATTCCCCATTTTTTATCAAAAAAGATATCTAATAATATAGTAGATTTTCAAGAACCTACATTTTCCTATAGAGAGATTTTTATTGCAGAAGCTGATGATAATATATATGCAACCAAATGTAAATTAAATGGTCATTTGGGTCATCGAGCACTACTTACAAACAATAAAGATATATTTACAGAGGGTATAAATATAGAGAGTTTTACATCTGCTGAACTTATCCCTCCAAAATATAGTTGTAATGGACAATTTAATTTTGCAAATAAAAAAGCACAACAAAAGGCATCAAAGAGAATCAAAAAAAGATTTAAAGAGCTACATCAAAATAGAAAAAATTATATATCCCTACAACATGAAGATAGAAACTCTTTTTGTAGAGAGGGGCTAAAAAAGGGAGAGTTACCATCTAAAACTTTTAGTGAATATACAAAATTCTTAGCTTCACAATACCCAAATAAAAATTTTCTATCACAATCATATTTATGGAGTAAACAAGCACCAGCTAAAACCATAAAGTTTCCAGAGAATTTAGGAATATTTTTCTCACCAATTGAAGCAAATTTTGCAAAACCACTAAAAGATCAAGAAAACCTATATCTTTTAGAGAATCTAAAATCTTGGCAACCATTTACAAAAAATATCTTTCTGTGGCACTATATTACAAATTTTGGTGGTTATATGCTACCATATCCAGATCTATATGCACTTGATCAAGATATTAAAACAGCCAGTAAAATAAAAGATATAAATGGTATATTTTTGCAAGGAAGCTACTCTTCTCTAGGTGGTGAATTTGCAAATCTTAGAATTTGGGTATTTTCAAAACTTTTATGGAATCCTTATAAAAATATAGATAGTTTAATAAAAACATTTTGTAATTCATATTATAAAGAAGCCTCTGATGATGTAATCTCCTATATAAAAAATCTACACCAAATGATAAAAGATAGCGATGAAAAATTATCTTTTAAAACATCAATTAATGCAAAATATCTTAACGAAAACAATATAGCTAAACTTGATAAAATTCTACAAAATGGACTCAAAAAACTAGAACCATCTTCTATATATGCCAAACATTTAATAGATCTTTATAGCAGTATTGACTATCTTCGTATCATGAGAGGTGGAGATTTAACAAAATTAAAACCAATTAAAGTAAGATTTAGAAAATTTTTAGAAAATAATCCAAACATATCTGCATTTGCAGAGGGTATAGAGATTGAGAACCTACATAATATAATTGATTTTAATAGAAAAAAATCTACTCCACCCAAAATAGCAAAAAATCTTAAAGAAGGTATTAATTGGTTTGATTTTCAAGAGTACACATTGGATCTATGTTGCAGTGAAATTATTGAAGATCAACAAGCAAGTAATGGAGTAAGTGCAAGAATAGAAGGGAGTAGAGACGATTGGGGATTTCAACTAAACATGATAAATTTTCCAAAAGGAAAATGGGATATATATGCAAATATCAAAATTGAACTAAATAGTAAAAATTCAATTATTGATAAAACAAAAATAGCACTCTTTTATGGAATACATCCATCACTCACTCAAGGAGCAGCAATTATTGGACAATTTACAGACAATCAATATAAAAACATAAAAATAGGCACTATAGACACAAGCGACTCTACAGCCAAAACAGTATGGCTAAGTCCACCAGAGAATAGTGTTGTACAATATCTCTATATTGATAGAATCTTTTTAATTAGAAGAGATAAACTCTATTAAATTTTGAGCAGATCTTTTATATCCATCTATCTCCCATTTTACTACATTTTCTAGCTCTGAATGAATATGTAATAAATACTTTTGATCTGAATATATTTTTAAAATAAACTTTTCAATCTCATTTTCATAATCACTAAAATCATCAAATTTTGGATATTTTTCACCTAATATTTCATTGAAAATATCTATATTTGATAAAATAGGAATTGTCTTAAACCATAAAGCTTCTACAAGAGGAAGACCATAACCTTCATTTCTTGATAGGAAAAAACAGAAATTAGAGTTAGAGTACAATTTATTTAAAGTCTCATCATTTACAAATCCATGAAAAATAATTTTAATATTTAAAAGCTTTAAATCTTCAAAAATCTTCTTTGTCTCATCTGTCTGTTTTCCTGCTATATGTAGTGTTACTTTTTTAAATCTTTTAGTATTATCCAAAAAATGATCAAAATGTTTACAAAATTTCAATATTCGATCAAAACCTTTTGCCCTATTAATCCGTCCTACAACTAAAAAATCTATATTATTTGTACTATATTTATCTAATATCTCATCACTTGGTCTATCAAAATTTTTTACTTTAAAAGGGATACCATTGGGAAGATATATTAGCTTTTTATTTAATTCATCTACATCATAAAATCTTTTTAAATCTCTTTTGGTTGTTTCTGATATATATCCAATAGCATTATCAAACTTTTTTGCACTCTTCAATAAAAATGAGTGATAAAGTTTAAAAAAAGTGGAATATAAAGAGGGGGTAATTTCTGGTGAAAAATCATGAATAACTTTTATTACCTTAGAAAATGGAAGATTAAATGGCATAAAATTTGTAGCAAAAATAAGATCATAATCTTCTCTAAATGATAATTTTCTATATAACGAAAAAATTTTGGTAAAAAAATTATCATCAGGTACAGATATAACATTAATAAATTGATCATAATCTTTTTCTAAATTCAATCTTTCAATTAAAATAGAGTGAACACTTTGACCAATATATAGATCAATTGTACATTTACTAGATTTTACAAAACTACTCTCAAGTAACTCTTTTAATAAATTTTCTGTATAAACACTAACACCATCATATGATTTAATATAACCAGTAGCAATAAAAGCTATTTTTTTTGACAATTTTTTCTCCAATTTGATACTCAATAAAATCTTAAAAATAGAAATTAAGAATAGTACAACCTTTATAATAAATTAAAAGTTGAGTAGTATCTGATTCCTATTCTTATGGATTTATCTTATCTAATTTAGTAAAAATAAACCATTGGCATAGAAAATATTTTTATCTTTTTAAATTCATTTAATACTTGAAGGAAATCTAAGTGAAATATAACAGTAGAATTAATAATTTTGATTTCATGAGACTATTTTTATCTATAACAATTTTTTTAGGACATTATGCCATACTTTCCCAACACCCTGATTTAAATCTTATTTTAAAATATTTTGATCCAGAATTAATTGTAGATGCTTTTTTTGTAATTAGTGGCTTTCTCATATTTTTAAGTTATGATAACAAGCCAATTAACAAAATATATTTCAAAAAAAGAATTAAAAGAATTTTACCTATATATTTGATAAGTATTATATTTTTTTCATTTATTTTGCTATTTTTCTCTACAAAATCGGTAGAGGATTATTTTGATATTCAGTGGTTCACATACCTATATTTTAACTCTATATTTTTAAATTTTATACAACCAAATATAGATGGAGTTTTTCAAAATAATCCTCTTCAAGCTGTTAATGGTGCATTATGGACACTCAAACTTGAATTAATGTTCTATTTTTTGGTGCCAATCATATTCTATATAATCTCAAAAACGAATAGACTTATCGTGCTTATCACACTATATCTACTTTCAATAGCTTATGTTTTATCAATAAAATATCTATATGCACAAAATCCAAATCCAATATATTTAACACTTTTACACCAATTACCTGGGAAATTTTCATTTTTTATGATGGGTGCGATACTATATTTTTATCATGGATATTTCAAAAAAAATGCCATAATATATTTTATTATCGCCATAATTATATTTTATCTAAACCATCAAATAGATTTATACTTTTTATATCCTATTGCACTATCAATCTTGGTTATATATATTGCAACAATAATGATAAACCTTGGAAATTGGGGAAAATATGGTGACTTTTCTTATACAATCTATGTAATACACTTTCCAATTATTCAGATTTTTATATCTAAGGGATATATAGATCAACACCCATACTTGATGTTAATAATAATACTTTCATTAATACTCACTATCTCATTTTTTGCATGGAGATATATAGAAAAACCACTCATGAGAGGAAACTGGAGAGAGATGATTTCAAATAGTTTTCGATGATTCTCTTGCAACAGAATAAGATAGTCCCAAAAGAAAATAATAAAATAAAATACCTGTTGCAGGATTAAAATTTCCAAAGACAGCACAAAAAATAGGTAGAGATAAGGAGAGATAATTTTTAGTACTCATAGAAATAGCAATAAGTAATATATGAAATATAAGCCCAAATATAGAAGCACTCAACCAAATATCCAAATATGAGTTAAACAACATTCCTGAACCTTTTCCAAGCCCAATAACATCCATATCATAAGTTGAAAAATATGATTCTACAAATCCAAACCCATAACCTCCAAAATAGTTAGTATCTTTCAACATGCCCATCACAATAATAAAAACTTTTCCTCTCTCTTTTTCCATCTTTTCTTTGAGCATTTCAGCAGTTATAATAGGATGATCTAAACTATTATTAATAACAAAAAAGAGAGTAATAAATAGAAATATCAACATTATAATTTTTAAAACATCTATATGAGCCAAAAGTTTTAATATATGATTTTTTAACTCCAAAGATTTTGGCATATATCTATTAGAATATATCAAAGTTACAAAAATCTTAACGAATGTAAGAACCAAGAGTATAATAATCAATGCAATCCATATTGTCTTATTTTTTGACAAAAAGAGCGAAATAATTATAAAACCATATAAACTATAAAATAAAAAATTCTTTTTTGACCAATAGTTATACTCATAGCGTAGTAAAAATGCACTCATAGCTAAACCAAAAACAGCCATACCAAACCAACCTGCTTCAAAAAAAGTTCCTTGATAATCCAAAAATTTTACACCACCAAACCCCTCTCTATAACTCACAAATATATCTAAAATGGGTTTTGGAATAGGTGCAAAATTAATTATAAAAGCATTAAAACAGTATATAAAAACTAATATTTCTAATAATAGGATAACTTTTTTAATTCCCAAAGATGGAATTAGACGACTACCAATATAATAAGTAGCAGGGAAAATCATAAAATATTTAATAATAAATTTATATTCACCCATCTTTCCTGCCATAGAATTAAAACTAATAAGAGCCATGATAGTAGCACCGACAATAAAAAAGATCAATATAAAATAATCCATCTCTTTATTTAAAAAATTATCTACCAAAAGAGTAAAAAAGAGCATAAGAACAAAAACTTGACTCATTCCTACTCCAGCAGTAAGTTTAATAGCAGGAATAGATAAAAGAGTTAATGTTGCCAAATAGAAATAAAAGTATACTTTAGTAGATAGCAACATAGTTATACAAAATCTTTAAGAACTTTGGGCAACATCTCTCTTTTATGAGTCAATTTAGATTTTTCATGATGTTTAAGATATTTTTTATTCTCTTTTCGTGTAACAATCTGTATATATTTTTTATCTACACCATTAAGAACAAAACCTATATTTTTAATATTATGTTTAGAAGCGATATTTTCAATATAAGGAACAAAACTTTTTTCAGAATAGTTTGCTTTTAATACACCAATAACTAAATCTGATTTTTGCATTAAAAATAGAGACTCCGCAGCAACACCAATAGGTGCTAAATCTAAAATTATATAATCATAACTTTTTCTTAATTCTAAAAATATCTCATCTATCTTATTTGAATTAATCAATCTAGCAGGGTTATCAAATTTTACTCCAGATGTAAGAACATGTAAATTTGGGTATTTATCAGAGCTATATATCACATCATCAATTTTTACCTCATCAAAAAGAATAGAAGTAATACCAACACTATTATCCAAACCAAATTTTGCATGTAACTCTGGCAATCTAAAATCTAACCCAAGAATAATAGTTTTTTTATCACCTAACCCCAAACAAACAGCTAAATTAGCAGCAAATGTTGTTTTACCTTCCCCTTTTACCATAGATGTGATAGATATAATTTTAGAACTTTTTTTAGATTTATGAGGAGGATCAATTCTAGCTCTAAGTGACCACATCATTTGAGCTGCTATAGAACTTGGATCTTTGGATACAAAGAGATCATTATAAAGATTTTTATTTTCTATATAGGGGATTGTTCCAAAATAGGATAAAGTAGTAAGCTCCTCAACTTCAGCTGGTACTCTAATTTTTTTGGAAAAATATGATCTTAAAAGAGCATATATAAGAGCTGAAATTGTTCCCAAGATAGTACCAAGTATTAGAAGAATAGCTTTTTTAGGTTTTGAAGGAATTTGTGGTCTATATGCACGATCAACAATTCTATAATCATAAGCTCCCTGCTCTTTTCTTGACATCTTAATTTTAATCTGTTTATCTAGTAAAAAAAGATAATTTTTTTCAATCAAATCATGTTCTCTTTTGAGTTCCATATATCCAAGCTCTCTTTTTGGTATTTCTCCTAAAGTTTTTTTATATTTTTTCAAAAAAGATTCTATTTTACTAATCTCTTCTCTATTTGCATTTAACATAGTTTTTAAATTATTTTCAATAGCAAGACTATTTATAGCTATTGATTTTTTTAGACTCAATAATTCAGGGTGCATATCTTTATATTTTTTACGAAGAGTTTTATACTGCTCTTCTTGATTTTGTAATATATCAGTTAATTTAATCAAATTAATATTTTCAAGATTAGCAATAGATGTTAATATATCTTTATAGTTATGTGATCTTATAAAAAGCTTATAAATTGAGTTGAGTTCATCTTTTTTTAACTCTAGGCGTTCTAAATCTTGCCTATATTTATACATTGAATTAACTATATTTTTTGTTTGAGTGTTAAGACCTGAAACTCTATTTTGTTCAGTAAATTTTTGCAACTCTATCTCTGAATCTTGAAGTTTTTTCCTCTCTAAAACCAACTCTTTTTTAATTAAATTTAAAAAATCATCACTTTTTAAAACTGCTTTATCAAGATTTGCTTTAAGATAAATCTCTAAAAAAGAGTTTAAAACTTTCTCTGCCCTAGCAGGGTTGGTATCCATGTAGTTAATCTCAATCATTCTAGATTTAGTACTTTTAGGAGTGATAACTAGTCGTTTTAATAATTGGTCAATAGCATCTCTTTTTTGAACAATATTGAAAAAAATAGTATTCATATTAGATACCCCATTTCTCTCAATCAATAGATCAAAATATTTACTTTTAATCTCTTTTGAAAAAGGGTATATTAGGGAGCGTTTTTTAATCTTTTTTAAACCATATCTTGCCAAAAACATATCCATTTTTGATCCAGATACAATAGATAGTTCATAATGTTTATCATCTACTAATCTAATCTCAAACATTATATTATAAAAAGAGCTATCTTTAATATTTACATGTTTAATTATAAAAGGAGATTTTCCTTCCAATGGACGATAAGAGAGAAATCTATTTCTCTGATAATAGTTAATATCCAATTGTAACTTATCTACAACTTTAGACAAAAGATACCTAGATTGCAAAAAATCAATTTGGGTCAAATAGTGACCTTCATAAGCTCGTTGACCCTCTTGAGAAAGTTTGGAATCTAGAGAATCATATTTTGGACTAATTTCAACTGTAGCATCAGTATTATATAGCTTAACAGCAAACATCAAGTTAATTAGACTAAAGAGGATAAATCCAAAAACAATAAATAACATAGAGATTTTGTAATCTGAAATCTTATCAAAGAGACCTCTTTTATAAAACTCTTTTTCATTTATGCTCATAAATTATATCCGCCTCTAAAATTATTGTAATGCTTTATACATCGTAACTGTTGAAAAAAGTGTATTCAACAGACTCAAAGAGGAGTTCATTCCGTTTAAAGGAAGATTAAAATCTTTCATCTTGCTATGAGCAACATATATAATATCATCTGGTAAAAGAGTAATATTATTTTTCATTACACTATTCATATCAGTTATATTAAGATTAAAAATTTTATAATTTTCCTTTGAACCTCTTATAATTTTTATCACATCTCGTCTTGCAAAATCACTAAATCCACCACTTTGAGCAATAACTTTTATAGGAGTTAAAACATTTTGCGTGACAAGAGGAAAAGCTCCAGGATTTTTTACTTCACCTAGCACAAAAACCTTTTGATCCAAGATATCTACTTTAAGAGCAGGTTTTTCGAGATAAGTACTATATTTCTTATATAAAAGTTTAACCAACTGCTCTTTTGTAGACCCTTTTACAAAAACTGTTCCAAGTAAAGGTAATAAAATAGTACCAGAAGATGAAACTTCTAATCCACTATCATTTTTTGAACTATTTTTACCAATACTACTAAGCTCAGGATAATCAAAAAATATGATAGATAATCTATCATGAGGTTTTATTCTATATGCTACCTCTTCTTGCACACCATTATTACAACTATATAATCTAGCACTATTTTTTTCAAAAAGTTGATTTTTACTAGTTGAGCACCCAGCAAAAGAGATTAATAAAATAAAAAAAATAATTAAACTTTTCAAACTGAACCTTCATATTTATATAACTATTATAATCGGCTAGTTTGAAAATTTATTTATTAAGTTTAATTTCTCTCCCCCATTTTTCTCAAACACTCATCTAAACTATCTTTCCAAAATGGTACCTTAATATCAAAAGTTTTTTTGATTTTAGCCTTATTTAAAAGAGAATAATATGGTCTTGAAGCTGGGGTGGGATACTCATAACTCTCAATAGGGTTAATTTTACAACTAATTTTTGCCATCTTCATAACCTCTTTGGCAAAATCATACCAACTCAAAACTCCTTCATTTGAGTAGTGATAAATTTCAACTTTTTTGGTCTCTATTTTTGGCAAAATATCCAAAATAACTTCTGCTATATCTCGTGCATAAGTTGGTGTACCAATTTGATCAAACACCACTCCCAACTCATCTCTATCTCTACCCAATCTAATCATCGTTTTTACAAAATTTGCACCATAGCTACTATAGACCCATGATGTCCTGATAATAATCGAATTTTGTGGATTTATCAATCTCATTGCTAACTCACCATCTAATTTACTCTGACCATATATAGAGGTAGGATTTGGTGTTATATCTTCATGATAGGGTTGATATGATTTTCCATCAAAAACATAATCTGTGGATATATGAATGAGTCTGATATTTAGTTTTTTTGCAATATGTGCCAAATTTTTGACAGCCAAATGGTTAATTTTATTAGCTAATTCACTCTCCTCTTCTGCTCTATCTACAGCAGTATATGCAGCAGCATTAATTATAGTATCTATTGAATTTTCAATACAAAATCTCTCTATAATATATTCATCTGTAATATCTAAACTCTCTCTATCAGTAAAAAAAAAGTTATAAAATTTATAAGAGCTTTCAAGATCTCTAAATTCTGAACCTACTTGACCATTTGCTCCTAAAATTAGTATATTATTCATACAGATTCACACTGTAATCAAAAAGTTCTGCATCCTTTAATAATGGCTGTTCTTTATCTTTTACAGATAACCTTAGAATATCTTTTGAAATTTTCCAATCAATCCCAATAGAGGGATCATCAAAGGCAATACCACGATCAGAGATTTTAGAATAATAGTTATCTACTTTATAAGCAAAAATTGTCTCATCACTCAAAACAACAAATCCATGAGCAAATCCTCTAGGGATAAAAAGCTGTCTCTTATTCTCTTGAGATAATTCAACACTCACATGTTGTCCAAAAGTGGGACTTCCTTTTCTAATATCAACAACAACATCCAAAATTCTACCTTTAATAACCCTAACTAATTTAGTTTGAGAAAAGGGAGGCAGTTGATAATGTAATCCACGCAAAACTCCAGCAGAACTTTTGGACTCATTATCTTGTACAAAATTCACTTCAAAACCTAAAAACTCTTCCAATTTATCTGCTCTAAATGTCTCTACAAAATAACCTCTCTCATCTCCATGAACTACTGGTTCACATATTACAACATCGGGTATCTCTGTTCTTATAAAATTCATATTTTTTATACTGCCTTTTACTATTTATTTTGTAAAACACCTTAACATATTTTAATTAAAGTTTTTTTTACAAATTTCGATTTACTAACAGTAACTCCAAGGGGGCATGAACATGAGTAGTGTAGTAGATACAAAATATAATATATATGCTAAATATATTTTACATATATCTATGATTGCATATATAGCATCTGTATTTATTTTTGCTAGACCAGATAATGTTATTTACAGTAACCTTTTTAATGTCATGCTTTGGGGATTCTTTATTCTATTTGAACTACTTTATGGAGACAGAACTATATATGTAAATAGAATATTGATAACTTACATTATTTTTATTCTATTTGGATCATTAACACTTTTTTGGTCACTAGATCAAGAGAGAACCATAGATATAGTAAAAAGAATGATTTTGATCACAGTTAATTTAGTTATTCTATACAACATACTAAAAAAATATGATCTAATATCTGCTATATTCATAGGAATGCTAGTTGGAACCACCGCCAACTTTTTATTAGGAATTGGTCTTATAGAAGTAAATTTTGATCTATATTTTCCAGAAACTACAAGATTTCAAGGAACATCAATTAATCCCAATATTACAGCTAGTTTTATGCTTTATTCAATGTTCTTAAGTATTATATATATCCAAATAAATAAAAGTAGCCTATCTCTTTTTTTATCATTAACAAATATTATTTTTGCACTTTATGTCATATTATTGACTGTATCAAGAACTTCCCTTGTTATTGCTTCAGGGGTACTTCTAATCTTTATACTACATAATTTTTTTGACAAAGAGAAACGAAAATATATTATCTTAATAACTATTGCAATAGTTATCTTTTTGCTTTATAGTGACACAACCAAAATGATGGAAACAATCAATTTTGCATTAAAAAGAATAGGATTTATCTTTGATTCACTCATGGGAGAGGGAAAGGAGTATAGTGCAAATGAGAGAATGGAGCTTATTGAAATTGGATGGGAGATGTTTTCTCAAAGTCCAATACTTGGTAAAGGTATACATACTGTTGAATATGTAACAAAAGGGTGGTACACACATAATAATTATGTTGAACTTCTTGCCACTACAGGTATTATTGGATTTGTGATTTATTACTCTATTTTTATCCTTCTAGGAGAACATATACTAAAAATAGATGATATGTGGCTAAAAATTTATCTAAGTTTATTTGTTATTTCAATACTAATGTTTGATTTAGGAGGTGTTACCTACTATGATAAATTAACCCTTCTTATTTTTATTCTCATCGGTTATATTGCAGAGAGATACCAAGTTCAAGATAAGGTTTAAGATTGTTTAAAAAATATATTTTAAAAAAAATTATTATTACTAAACAACCTACTTTATGATAAAAATAAACTTAAATAATAGAGAAGAGAAGTATTTCATGAAAAATAAGGTCAAAGTATTACACATAATTACAGGATTGCCAATAGGAGGTGCTGAAAAGGTACTTTTGGATCTATCCACACATTTAAACAAAGATATTATTACGCCATTTGTTATTGGACTAAATAATGAAGTTGATCTTATAGAAGATTTTCGAAAGCAAAATATCTGGGTAAAACCACTCAATATGAAAAAAAATCCAAAAGGTTTTTTTTATGCGATGAAAGAGATAAATAGTATTATCAAAGATAAACAGATAGATATTATTCATGCACATATGTTTCACCCTTTAGTATTTGCATACACAGTAAAAAAGGCAAATCCAAATATAAAAATAGTTTTTACCTCCCATAATGAAAATATAGGTTCTCACTCAAGAGAACTATTCACACACTCTTTAAAAAAATTTAGAGATGTAGACATTGTATTTTCAAAAGAGATGATTACAAATATGTATAAAGATAATAGTATTGTTATTCCAAATGGAATTGATATAGATGCCTTTAAACAAGAGGTTGAAAAAGAGGAAAAATTTACATTTTTATCTGTAGGAGTTTTGAGAGAACAAAAAAATCAACCTTTTTTGGCAGAGTGTGCAAAAATACTTAAAGATCGTGGATATACAAATTTTCAAATTAACATTGTAGGAGCGGGAGACGCAAGTGGAGATCTAAGCGAAAGTATTAAAGCTTCCATAAAAGAGCATGGAGTAGAAGAGTATGTAAATATGCTAGGATCGAGAAGAGATATCCCTATTTTACTCAAAAAATCACACTGTTTTGTTATGCCTTCTCTCTTTGAAGGACTTCCAATTTCTATTTTAGAAGCTGGTGCTGCTTCTTTACCAATTATTGCTACACCTGTAGGGGCAATACCTTCTGTTATTGATAAAAATAGTGGATATTTAGCTACATTAGAAAATTTTGCAGATGTAATGGAAGAGGTATTAAGAGAGTATGATAGAGCAACTAAAAAAGCAGAAATATTTTTAAAAGAGATTGAACTTAACTATTCAATAGATAATATGGCACTCTCTCATGAAAAGATCTATACTCAGTTATTAGAGAATATAAATATAACATGAAAAAAATTCTTTTAGTTGCAAATACTTCATGGAGTATGATAAAGTTTAGATATGGTCTTATGCAAAAATTAGTAGAAGAACAATATAATGTATATGTAATATCCCCCCTTGATGAACACTCAGTAGAGATTCAAGCACTAGGATGTCAACATATTCATATAGATATAGATAACAAAGGTGCAAGTATCTTTAATGACATAAAATTAACAAATGAGCTATACAAACTATATAAGATAGTAGAACCAGATCTCATTTTTCACTATACTATTAAACCAAATATCTATGGTACTCTAGCTGCAAAATATGCAAATATTCCATCTATAGCTGTCATTACAGGACTTGGATATACATTTATAAATGATAATGCCACTGCAAAAATTGCAAAATTACTCTATAAAAATTCACTAAAACATGCACAAAAAGTTTGGTTTATTAATCATGATGATCGAAGAAAATTTATTTTAGAGAGATTGATTGATAAAAATAAAATTGACCTCCTTCCTAGCGAAGGGGTTAATACCCAAAAATTTGCCCCCTTAGATAAAGATAATGATGATGGTATATTTAGATTTATTCTTATTGCAAGAATTTTATGGGATAAAGGTATAGGAGAGTATGTAGAGGCTGCAAAAATCATTAAACAAAAATATAAAAATGTAGAGTTTCAACTTGCTGGTTTTTTAGATGCAAAAAATCCAAAGGCAATTTCAAAAGAGCAAGTTGATAGTTGGGTAAAAAATGGATATATTAACTTTTTAGGACCAACTAATAATGTAAAAAAATTTATTGCAAATGCCGATTGTGTTGTTCTTCCAT